>Ga0213826_1000087_pt1 | contig 133760 bp, 114 predicted proteins | sample MC6MC0899MG_FD_180668 | JGI IMG/M metagenome (GOLD analysis project Ga0213826, IMG submission 180668) | Enriched soil aggregate microbial communities from Iowa State University, Ames, United States - MC6-MC0899-MG | ecosystem: Environmental > Terrestrial > Soil > Unclassified | place: USA... | reverse complement strand
TCTACAGCTTTTTTCTTAAATGTGACATCGTATGTTGTCCTTATATTTTTACCCATAAAAAATCCCCTCCATAGTAGACAGATTAGTATGCTTTCTTTTATCTGTCTACTATAAGGGGATCATATCAAAAAATTGAGGTTCTCTTTTTATTTTGATGAGCCGCCAATGGATGCCTATTCTGTCTGTACCATCTTCAAAGGAACTATAGTCTTGAACTAACAACTGACGAATAAATTCATATCTCATTAAATAGGATTATTAATATACAAGAGTCATAGATTACTTTTTGAATGTCAATTTAATTGATATTCAACGATAATTTTTTCCTTCAAGACGGTAAAAAAATAAAGGGAAAAAGGAGGATGCCATGATTAAAGTAAGAAACCTTGTCAAGTCTTTCGAACAACTTCTTGTATTAGACGGTATTGACCTTTCCGTAGCAAAAAAAGAGGTTGTCGTTATTATTGGTGCGAGTGGCTCTGGTAAAAGTACGCTGCTTCGTTGTCTCAACTTTCTTGAAATGCCTGATGAAGGTGAAATCATGCTTATGGGGGACATCATCAACCCAATTAAAACAAATCTCAATAAGGTTCGTGAAGAAGTCGGAATGGTTTTTCAACACTTTAATCTTTTTCCACACATGACCGTGTTAGAAAATGTCATGGAAGCCCCTGTAAATGTAAGGAAAATGGACAAGGCATACGCAATCCAAAAATCTATGACTTTACTTGAAAAAGTGGGATTAAGTGATAAAGCAACAGCCTATCCAAAGAGTCTTTCTGGCGGTCAAAAGCAACGGGTTGCGATTGCGCGAGCACTCGCGATGGAACCTCAAATCATGCTATTTGACGAGCCGACATCTGCTCTTGACCCAGAATTAGTCGGTGAGGTACTTCAAGTGATGAAACAACTGGCAAATGAAGGAATGACTATGGTTGTTGTTACACATGAAATGGGATTCGCCCGTGAAGTTGCCGATCGTGTAGTTTTTATGGGGGATGGGAAAATCTTAGAAGAAGCACCACCAAGTGAATTCTTTGTTAATCCACAAAATGAGAAAGCAAAGCAATTTTTAAACAAGATTCTTTGAAAAATCAGGAGGTTATCATGAATACAAAATGGAAGTTAGGGCTGTTAGTCACACTGTTTTTGGTTTCAATCATGTTGACTGCTTGTGGGACTTCAGAAAAAAGCAGTGAAAAGGACCAGAATGAATTTCATTATGCGATGAGTGGGTTATATAAGCCGTTTAATTATAAAGAGAATGGTAAACTAGCAGGGTTTGATGTCGAAATTGGCGAGGCGCTTGCAAAGAAAATGGGTATGAAGCCAGTCCCCGTAACAAACCCGTGGGAAACATTGATTCAAGGCTTAAAGGCGAAAAAGTATGATGCCATTCTTGCCAGTATGACCGTTACAGATGACAGAAAAAAATCTGTGAATTTTACGCATACCTATTATCGTTCCGGAGCACAAATTTTTGTTGCGGAAAACAATCACGATATTCAATCTGCAGCTGATTTGAAAGGGAAGAAAATCGGAGTCGTAAAGTCAAGTACTTACAAGGAAATAGCACTGAAACATACCAATCAGGAGAATGTGGTGGAGTATGATAGTGATATTACAGCACTTATGGATTTGCCAACGGGAAGGTTGGATGCTGTCATTACAGATCAAATGGTCGGATTGCCAATCATTAAAGCAGGGACGATCAAGATTAAAGATGCTGGAGAACCGCTATCACTTGATGATCAGGCAATTGCTGTACGAAAGGAAGACAAGGAACTGCTAGATAAGATCAATAAGGCCCTAGATGAAATTATTAAGGATGGAACCTATGAGAAAATAAGTAATAAATGGTTCGGGCGTAGTATTTTAGGAGAATAAAAGGGTGATAAAGGGGTCAATCTGTTGATACTTTTTAAATAAAATATCGAGAGGGTGATAATCATTTTACAAATCTTCCTAGACACTTACGATGTATTCATTTACGCTGCCCTTCTTACCCTAAGGTTAACGATTACATCATTAATAATGGGGTGCCTGATAGGACTTATTGTTGCTTTTTTCAGAATCTCCACAAATAAATGGTTGAACAAACTGGCAACTGTCTATATTGGTTTAATTCGGGGGACACCCTTGATTGTTCAAATAGCCATTCTTTATTTTGGCATTGCTTCCATAATCACATTTTCTCAGTTTTGGGCCGGAGCTTTAGCATTGGCCATCCATAATGGGGCGTATATCGCTGAAATTTTCCGTGGCTCAATCCAATCGATTGACCGAGGGCAAATGGAGGCCGCACGCTCACTTGGAATGACATACCCGCTTGCGATGAGAAGAATTATTTTACCACAGGCGTTCAAATTTTCTATTCCACCCTTAGGGAATCAGTTTATTATTGGATTAAAGGATTCTTCTTTAGTCGCCTATGTAGGGATGTCTGAATTGTGGGGGTCAGGACTAAGTGAGGCAGCCTCCAATTACCGCCAATTGGAAACGTATATCGTAGTAGGAGTATATTATTTAGCAATTGTCTTGCTTTTTACGTATCTCCTAAAAAAATTAGAGGGTCGGATGGATATTGATTCAAAACAAATATCATAACTAAAGTAGCTAAAAGCGCAAGAATTCTTGCGCTTTTATTCATGATTCTTTTTTAGTATTTGATGAAAGGGGCACTTTGATAATGAAGTTTCATCATCCCGCAAAAAATATTGCCTCCACTCGTAATTGTCGGGGTTTCCATAGCTGTTTAAATCAGGGTGAATTTTAATAGAATCATAATTTTCCAGCCGTTTTCGAATTTGTGATTTTATTCTTTTTGAAAAGTCCTCGTGTTTATGAAATTCTTGCAGAACCCATCTAGGCGTGATTGCGAGCATAAAATAGTCAAAATATCTGCTCTTTCTATTTTGGTGAGCGGGCGTCGCACAGTACATAAAGAACTGTTCTTCATTGTAACAGAACTCCCAAATCGGATTATTCGGATCGAAGGGAATATGATTCGGCCATTCCATTTCATCATGCTCACATAAACGCCGCAACTGTTGCCAGAATAATTGTTCGAACATTTCGACTGTATGCGTATTTTTCAAATCTTGTGGTGTTTTATAAAAAACAATAAGCGAGGTAAAATTCCCATAATCTTTTGCTGTATTCGTGTAATTGCTCAACAGCAAGACAACCTCATGAATAGTAGATGAAGTCCTTGGATCACCAACAAAACCGTAACGAAGTTGGTTCAGGTTGAATCCAATAGTTGCTGGAATACATGGGAATGGCAGGTCTTTATTCTTCATTCTAGCTTCGAATTTTTCCAAAGCTGTTAGTTCCCATTGTTGGAGTTGGTTTCGTTGAAGGGCAGTATTTTCGAATATTCCGTTTATCATCTTCACCCCCTAATGGCACATACAGTATATTCAAGGGTGGTTTAAGTAGGGAATGTCCAGATCAATATGGGCTTATATCATTATTGAAACCTTTGCTGGGAGGGAAACTAAAAATTAGTACGAATTTTCATTTTATTGTATAGTTAAATATGTTACTAACATGTTTTGGAAAAGGGGTAATGGTATTGCAAAAGGATTTTTATACCAGAAATCGTAATCGTTTATTTGAGAAGCTGGAAAATGACTCACTGCTTGTTTTATTTGCTGGAAAAGCCCCGCAAAAATCTGCAGATGAGGCATATCAATTTGTACCAAATCGTAACTTTTATTACTTGACAGGTATTGACGACCCAAATGTTATCTTGCTGGTACATAAAACAAATAAAACAATTGAAGAATATCTTTTTATCGAAAAATCAGACCCAATTTTGGAAAAATGGGTAGGAAAAACAATTTCAAAAGAAATAGCTGAGGAAGTATCAGGAATCAGCAATATACAATTTATTGAACAATTTGATACCATGTTGTCTCGGATTCTCTTTACTAGCTCGCTCACCAATGTATATTTAGATCTTGAGAGAAGAGAATTAGATCTCGTAACGACAAAAGCACAACAATTTGCAGGGAAAATCCAGGCGAATTATCCATTCCTGCAAATTAAGAATGTGTATTCTGATATTTGCGAGCTGCGTGTTTATAAAACACCTGAAGAAATCGCAGAAACGAAGAAGGCAATTGCGATTACCTATGAAGGAATCAAAAACTTAATGAGTAATGCCAAAGCGGGCATGATGGAATATCAGATGGAGGCACATTTTGATTTTATCCTAAAGTCAGAAGGTGTAAAGCATTATGCCTTCCCTACCATTGTCGCAAGTGGCAAAAATAGCACTGTTCTTCATTATGAAAAAAATGATGCAGTTGTTGAAGAAGACAGTCTTGTACTGCTTGATTTAGGTGCACAATATAACTATTACAATGCTGATATTAGCTTCACTTTTCCTGCAAATGGTAAATTTACTGAAAAACAAAAAACATTTTACAATATTGTATTAAAAGCATTACGAGAAACCACGGAATTAATAAAACCAGGTGTCCAATTTGCTAAACTGAATGAGCATACAAAGAGAGTACTAGCAGAAGAGTGCGTTAAAGTAGGCTTGATCATGGAAGAAAGTGAAATCGGAAAATACTATTATCATGGTGTAAGCCATTTCCTAGGTCTAGATACGCATGATGTTGGCAATTATAAGGACTTAATCCTACAACCTGGAATGGTATTAACCGTTGAGCCTGGTCTATATATCGAAGAAGAGGGAATAGGCATACGGATAGAGGATGATGTTTTAGTTACTGAGGAAGGTCATGATGTACTTTCAAAAGACATATTTCGATCTATTGAAGAAATTGAAGCGTTTATGAATAAGTAGTTTTTATCAATAACAAAAAACGAGCAGCTTTTAATGTTGCTCGTTTTTTCATATATTTATAGATTCTCCTCTTAAAGATATGGGCTTTCATGTTTTGCTTTGAGCCGGTTCCAACGGCGTTCCACCTCATCATCAAACATTTGCAGCATATCTTTGCTGTCTTCTTTTAGCAAATGCTTCGTTTTCCCCATAAGCTTCAACCACTCTGTTACAGCTAAGCGTTTATTTTTAGCTTCGGGATCATAGGTGATGGTCGTGATTCCTCGTTCAACCTCATAAAGAGGGAAGAAGCAGGAGTTGACAGCCGCCTCGACAATGGTCTGGCCTAATTCATCCTTTGATTTCCAGTTTAATGGACAGGTAATCAAAATTTTGCCGTATACTAAGCCTTCATTTTGTGCATACCACTGGGCTTTAGCGGCTTTCTTTAAAAGGTCGCGGTCAAAGGCTTCTGTTCCTGTAAATACATAAGGAATATGAGTGGCGGCCATGATTTGAGCAGTATCCTTGTGATGGAACGGCTTTCCATTTTGGAAAGAGCCAACATTTGAAGTGCTCGTCATATGTCCCATCGGTGTCGAATAGGAGAGCTGGCTGCCAGTATTCATGTAGCCTTCGTTATCATATTCGAGAATAATCATTTTATGATTGCGCAATGCAGTTCCGATGGCGGGGCCCATGCCAATATCCATGCCGCCGTCACCTGTAACCATGACAAAGGTAAAATCATCGCTTAGACCTAGGTCAGCTAATTCCCCGCGTCGTTTTCTTTCATAGAACATTTCCACAAGACCTGATAACGTTGCCGAACCATTTTGGAAAAGATTATGGATGTATGTTGCCTTATGGGCGCTGTAAGGGAAACCAGTTGTCACAACCATCGCACAACCTGTATGGAATAAAGCAACTATATCTCCTTCAATTCCTTTAAAAAACAACTCCAGCCCCGAGAAAATTCCGCATCCTGGGCAGGCACCGTGTCCAGAGGCTAATCGTTTCGGCTTTTTCGTTAAGCTTCTTAAAGGGGGAATTTTCACCTTTAGTTCACCGGTTTTTTCATCAGGTGTAACAGTGATTAAACCAGTGTTCAAATCTTCTTTTTTCATCGGATTTAAGACTCGCTTTGGTGCGAATTCCTTTTGGCCGGGATTATGTCCGAAGTAGTCAAACGGTTTTTCCGTAAACCCAGTTTCGGCAGCCTCCTGAGCCAATTGGAAAAAGTGCTCCGCATCATCGGCATAAAAATCTTTACCGCCTAAACCGTAAATACGGTTAATAACCTTTGTATGATTATTTCCCGCCACTTGTAATGCGGCACGTAATTCAAGTGCCATGTTTCCACCGTGTGCACCGTAGGAGTCTGCTCGGTCGCCAACAGTAACCGCTTTCGTGTTTTTTAACACTTCCGCTATTTGTTTTTGCGGGAAGGGGCGAATCATATTTGGCGAAATGACCCCGGCCTTAATTCCTTGTAAGCGGAGCCGATCGGCTACATCTTTACAAACCTCGGCGGAAGAATTCAACATAAAGACAGCAACCTCTGCATCATCCATTCGGTATAAATCAAGAACCGGATATTCACGGCCTGTTAATTCTGCAAATTCTTTCGAGATTCTCTCAAAGACATGCTCTGCGTTATACATGGCTTCTGATTGTTGAAAGCAGTTATTAATATAGTCAGGTTCATTCATATATGGACCGATTGTCACCGGATTCTCACGATCTAAAGCGTGAGGGAAGTTCCTTGGGGGATCGCCTATAAACTTATGAACATCTTCTTTATTTTTCATCACCTGAACCCGTCTTTTTTGATGGGAGGTGAAATATCCGTCAAAGGAAACGATGACCGGAAGCCGGACTTCGGGATCCTCTGCAAGTTTAATCGCGATGATGTTCATATCATAGACGATTTGCGGATCACGGGCCATTAAGATAGGCCATCCGGTATTTAATGCGAAATATAAATCAGAGTGATCCCCATGAATATTTAATGGGCCGGAAACAGAGCGGTTGACCAAATTCAACACCATTGGAAAACGAGTTCCTGATTGTACAGGCAGCTGCTCTAACATATAGAGAAAGCCATTTGCACTTGTTGCGTTAAATACACGTCCTCCGCCAGTCGAAGCCCCATAGCAAATGCCGGCTGAACCGTGTTCGCCATCAGCAGGAATTAACACAATATCATGCTCCCCTTTGGCTTTCATACCATCTAGGAACTGTGCAACTTCTGTGGATGGTGAAATTGGAAAATAGCCCATAACATGATAATTAATTTGGTGCGCTGCATAGGCTGCCATTTCATTGCCTGATTCAAAAACAATACTTTGTTCAACCGAGCCTTTTTGCATTGATCCCTTTTCTTGTTCTAAATTAATGGACATGAAGATCCCGTCCTTTCCTTAATTTTGGATTGCCAAATCAAATAAATGTGGTACACGATTTTTGTCAGCGTAGCCATCATTGTATTCTCTTTCACCTGTTAACGCTTCAACAGGACAAGCATGGACGCATTTTAAACAGCCTTTGCAATATTGATAGTCAATCCCTTGAAGGAACATTTGCGGCCGGCCCCTTTTGTCTGCCTTTTCTTCCCAGACAAAGCAAAAGTCTGGGCAAGCAGTATCACAGGCCGCACAATTAATACATTTTTCATCGTGAAAATGCGGCAGCATCCCGGCACGAGAAATGCTTAAATCCTTTAAAATGCTGTTTCCCGGATTTGTAATGGTACCGCCAATGGCCTGGGTTTGATAGCCTAGGAGCGGTTCTGCTCTCGTAAATGGTTTTGGTTCGAACCCATCATCAAGTGAATAGGTTTTGAATTCAACTTCATTGTACCCGCGCTCAAACGTTCGGATATTGGGTTCGACAAGGTGGGGATATTTTTTCTCAAACGTACGGCAAATCGTTTGTTTCATCGACGCAGGGTCTAAAAAGTCCAGGATTCGATAAAGCGCTCCCAACATGGCCGTATTGACTTTTGTTTGTTCTTCTAATGCAATTCCGGTTGCATCAACGATAGCAATAGTTCCACCAGGAATGTTCATGACGCTTTTTAGTTCATCAGGTGTGTTTTGTGAATTCACTAAGATGGTGCTGTCGGGATAAATCCCACTTGTACAATCAATGGTTTTAAAAAGGGCATCATGGAAAATACCAACAACATGAGGGCGTTCAATTGGTGTGGTGTCTCTGATGTTTGTTTCCGGGTCACAAAACCGAATGTGCGCTTTAACAGGGGAGCCTTTTTTCTCAGATCCGTAGGATGAAAAACCGACTCCGTTCAGTCCATTTCCAACAACACCATCTTCGGAAAGCATTTTTCCCGCCAAATTAGCTCCCAAGCCGCCAATCGATTCAAGGCGAATCTCAAAAAAACCTAATTCATTACTTTTCGGCAGTTTTGACAAAAGTAATCCTCCTATCTAGCTTAAAATTAATAGATTTAATATTATAAATTTTCTATATATTATTGCATTTTTATTGTAACAGGATGCAAAAATAAATACAACAGTTTATTAAGTTAAAAACTAACAATAACTATTTAGTCATGGTTTTTCTATATTGTTAGGAAAAATATAAGTATTAGTATCATTAAATACTAAACTTTGATATAATACAGAATAGAAATGTTGTATAACAGATTAGGCCCTGCTATTTATCCGTAATCACCGGCCTAATGCTGCAGGAAAAACAAATTGATGATAAAAATTGGATTGCAGATGTTGATCTCCTGATGAAGATTGTAACGAAATGATATTTCTAAACCATTTATGAAGACTTTAAAATGTGGAACTATTTCATTAAACTTCTAGGATACTTACCCATAAATATCAAAGTGATTAGTTTGGAGGGTAAAAATGAAGATCGTTATTGCTGGTGGTTCGGGATTTATCGGGCAGAAATTGACTGACATCCTGCTCAGTGAAGGGCATAAAATTATTATTTTAACAAGGAAGGATAAGCTTCCTTCGGGAGATGTGTTGTATGTAAAGTGGATTGAAGAAGGCACTTCTCCGGAAAATGAAATAAGGAATGCGGATGTATTTATTAACTTAGCAGGTGTTTCCATAAACGATGGAAGATGGAATGCAAATCATCAAAAACAAATTTATGATAGTCGAATGAAAGCAACTGATGAATTATTAAGAATAATTACTTCTTTGCCAGAAAAACCGTCTGTCCTAATTAATGCAAGTGCAATCGGCATTTACCCGTCATCCATTAATTCTGTTTATACGGAAGATTCATTAGAAACGTCAAATGATTTTCTAGGTAAGACGGTACGTGACTGGGAGGACAAAGCGAAACAAGTAGAAGCGTATTCCATTCGACCCGTTTTTATAAGATTCGGTGTTGTCCTAGGTAAGGAAGGAGGGGCACTACCTCTCATGGCACTGCCTTATAAATTGTTTGCCGGTGGTACGGTTGGTTCGGGTGAACAGTGGGTGTCATGGGTTCATGTAGAGGATGTTGTCCGAGCCATCGCATTTGCTATTAAAAATGATAAATTGAGAGGGCCTGTAAATGTCACTTCGCCCTCTCCAATCAAGATGAAGGATTTTGGTAAAACAATTGGCTCAGTATTACACCGTCCACATTGGCTGCCTGTCCCATCATTTTCCATGAAAATTGTACTCGGACAAAAAAGTGCTCTTGTGCTTGAAGGGCAGCATGTTATACCAAAATTGTTAATGGAAGAAGGCTTTGAATTCAAGTTCCCTTCACTCAAATCTGCTTTGGAGGACTTGCTTATAAAAAAGTAGGCTGGCTTGACATTAACTGGTGTTGTGATATTGGAAATTCTATTTGAAAATGTCGTGAAGGGATCGGACATGTTTTTAGGTGTTCGGTCTTTTTTAATTTACCAATTTACCAAAAATATTGGTAAAAAGAAATTATTGCCAAAAGGGCTCTGAAATGGTAATATTTTGTTACACACAATAGTGTATGTCGCATAGTATATAATATAAAGTATATAAGTTATTGAAAGATGAGGTGAGAAGTTGAGTAGTTTGCTGAATTCATTAAGGACTGAGTTACGAAGAGGCACCTTGACTTTAGCTGTATTAAGTCAATTGCGTTCCCCGCAATATGGGTATTCACTTGTCCTGTTTTTGGAAAAGAGTGGAATTTCTATTGATCAAAGCACCCTATATCCACTGCTTCGCCGTTTAGAGAAACAAGAGCTTGTGACAAGCAGCTGGGATACGACAGAAAGCAGACCGCGTAAGTATTATGTCTTAAGTGAATACGGCATGGATGTGTTTCTGCAGTTGAAAATGGAATGGGAGCAATTATCTCGTGAACTTTATGTATTATTTAAAGGAGATGATCGATATGAATCTAATTGACCTATATATCCAGGAGGTCACACGGAGGTTACCTGAAAAAAACCGAGAAGATATTGCCCAAGAGCTGCGGTCAACGATTGAAGATATGCTTCCTGAGGATTACAAAGAGCAAGATGTAACAGCTGTATTGAAAAAGCTCGGTAATCCGGCTGTGCTGGCAAGTGGATACGTAGATCGGCCGATGCATCTTATTGGACCCCAATTTTTTGGTATTTACCTTCATTTGCTAAAATTAATTTTGCCAATCGCTGTGACAATTACACTTATTACATTTTTTGTAGAAAAAATGGTCACTTTCTCTGGAGAGCAAGCCGTATTAAATGTTATATTAGCATCGGTAGGAGAAGGGATTGTAAGGGTTTTGGGGACTGGAATGCAGGTGTTTTTCTGGTTAACCATAGTGTTTGCCTTTCTGGAACGTGTGGATATCAAAGACCATAAGCAGTTGGGAACGTGTTTTAAGGAATGGACACCTGATGATTTGAAAAAAATACAATCCTTTCCAAAGGAAAAGACAATCCCTAACCTCGAAGTGTATTTTCATCTCTTCTGGACTGCTATATGGGTAACTGTTTATTTTAATGCCTCGAGCATCGTTGGCGTGTATGAAAAAGGTAAAAATGGGCTCGTTTTTGTCTACCCCTCATTGAATCAAGAGGCATTGGATGCCTATTGGCCGCTTGTGGTCATCGCGATTGGCATGGAAATCGCCCTTGCTGTTTATAAATGGAAGGTTAAACACTGGACAACAAATCTAGCAATTGTCAACACTATTTTCCATTTTGTCTCTTCACTCATTTTCATCAAGATTATGGCAGATCCAGTCTTGTTCACTTCGTCATTTAGCAGGTTTTTATCCAACTTATTTACTTTCGTTGACAACCCTGTAACATGGATTGTCCGCGGAGCCATAGCTACATTTATTATCTGTGCAGCTTTCGACGCCTTCCAAGGCTTTAGAAAATCTAGCATTCGCATCGTGACGGGAAACGTCAAAAAGATGTAGAATAAGGTGTCAGGCACAAATGAGAATATTAATCAAAAACGGATTAATTAGAATTATCCCTATATCCATTTGTGTCTACCGCCGAATGGATGAAAAACTGTATGGGGGAACGGTTTATGGTTGGAATAAAAACAATAAAAATTGATGGTAAAAATATCCATTTCTTTAAAAGTGCCATCTATATTTTTGAGTCAAGCTCGGGATATACCTTAGAATTAAATATCATTGTAAGTGAGATCGTTGTAAAAAAATATAAAAAGGTTGAAAACCTAATTATGGAGATTGAGTTAGAAGATGGTCGAATCATAAATTCAATTATGCATCTAAAAATCCTGTCAGGAGGATTGCCACAGCTTAATTTATTCTGTGGACTTAATGACATTCAAGAGTATGATGACTTCGATAAAGTGAATGAACATGATTCATGGTTTCCGAATATAGAAGAAGGAATTACAATAGAAGAAATAAGAAAAGTGGAAATGCCTATTGAAGAAGTTAGTTTAAAATTAAAATTGCCAATTGACCAGGTTGAATGGTTAAAAAATCAAAAAAAGGGAGCATTAAATGAAATGTTCCAAACATTCATTTCTGATTATTGGAAAAAGCAGAATAGCTAATCCAAAAAGAGTAGCCCAAACAGGGTCTACTCTATTCTATTTATGATGATCATAATTTTTGGCTGTGTTAAAGTTCATTATTGATTTTGTAACTATGTTGATTGAAGTCGCAAATCAACATAACAAAGGTTTTCCTTTTAAATTCAAAACAATTGGACATAGCTGTTAAGAACGAGGTGATTTAAGCTCAGAATGGAGAGGAATTAATGAATAATCCTTTTGATTATCCGGAAATTTTCTATAACGAAGCCATTTTATATTTAGAAACCAAATGGGAGCGCAGACTAAGTGACCACGAACGACATGTGCTTATTGAAGGATATCGTTTTGGCAGAATGATTGAGGCAGAAACTGAAATCAAAATACTGTTTGTAAAATAATTTGCTGGAAGGAGAAAAGGGTGCCAACTCGGACACCCTTTTTTGTTGAAATCACAGGTTATTAACCCTGTTGATTTCGTAAGGATTGTTCAGCATAAGCGACAAGACGTTTCGTCATTTCGCCGCCGACTGAACCGTTTGCTCGTGCGGTCGTATCAGCACCTAGCTCAACTCCAAACTCGTTGGCGATCTCTTCTTTCATCTGATCCAAAACATTGTCTGCACCAGGAACCAATAGTTTGTTTCTAGCCATGATACATCACTCCCGACGATTTTTTTGAGCAATCAAAAAAATTGCTCGACCTTATTTTGTCCTATTCGCGAATACAAATTCGTGTGGTCAGTCACTAGCGGACGAATGCTTTAACGTCCGCTTGACTACCCCTATTCGAATTTACTGTCAATTTTTCCATCGCAACATTTTTTGTTATCATTAGATGTGTATATAAGTCTAAGTCGAATAAAATAAATAGAAAAGGTGTTCTATGGAAAGTATTATTGTGATTGGGGCAGGGATACTCGGTGCGTCAACCGCTTATCACCTAGCCAAATTAGGTGCGGAGGTTACTTTAATTGATCGTCATGACCGGGGACAAGCTACAGATGCAGCAGCAGGGATTGTGTGCCCTTGGCTTTCGCAACGGCGAAATAAAGCATGGTACCAGTTAGCAAAAGGCGGGGCTCGGTATTATCCAGATTTAATTGCTCAACAAGAAGCTGAAGGGGAAAAAAATACAGGATATAAGCGTGTTGGTGCCATTAGTTTACATACAGACAATAAAAAGCTAGAACAGATGGCAGAACGCGCACGAAAACGAAGAGTGGATGCACCAGAAATAGGAGAAATTACCATTTTGACGCCTTCGGAAACGAAAAGTCTGTTTCCGCCGTTATCAGCGGAATATGGTTCAGTACATATTAGCGGAGGAGCACGAGTAAACGGAAGAGCTTTACGAGACTCTCTCATTCGTTCTTCAATCAAATCTGGAGTTACTTTTTTAAGAGGGAATGCTTCCCTTGTTTATAAAGAAAATAGGGTTATTGGCATTAAGCACGAGGATACTCTTTTGTTTGCCAATCAGGTCATTGTTACAGCTGGGGCTTGGTCGAAAGAGCTGTTAAAACCACTAGGAGTTGATTTCTTAGTCAAGCCGCAAAAGGCACAGATCATTCATCTTGAAATGCCAGAAACAGATACGAATTCGTGGCCAGTTGTCATGCCTATTCATAACCAGTACATTCTTACTTTTGAAAATGGTCGGGTCGTGGTTGGATCAACACATGAAAATGAGGCAGGATTCGATAATCGGGTAACGGCTGGAGGAATTAATGAAATTTTAAGTCAAGCCTTAGAGGTGGCACCAGGCCTTTCGAATGGAAGCTTTCTTGAGACAAGAGTTGGATTTCGGCCATTCACCCCAGGTTTTTTACCAGTGGTTGGGGCATTACCTCATTTCGATGGAATTTATCTAGCGAATGGATTAGGCGCATCAGGCTTAACTAGCGGCCCCTATCTAGGTGCGGAACTAGCTAAGCATGTGGTAGGGAAACAGACAGAAATTGATTTTAACCTTTATGACGTATTGGGTGCTCTTGGCACTCCTAATAGATGAATCAACTGTTTGGTGGAAAGGTCTATGGTTGGTTTGTATCAGGATTAACCCCATCTCATTACATATTTCAATGGAAGGGGAAGAAAGGTTCAGGATAGTAAGTATTTGATCTATAAAGCATTTCAGAAACGGATACAAATTTATATCCTTTATTCGATAAAGAGCGCAAAATATCATCTAATGCCATTACTGTTTGACATGCCTGTGAGAATTCGCTGCCATGCCAGTCATGAAGCACAATGATATCCCCTGGAGTTATTCCTTTTGTGACGTATCTTGTAATTTGGTTTGCGGGTGGGTTTCTCCAATCTCGAGGATCCTGATCCCAAGACCAAAGGATGACAAGTTTTCCGTTTTTCACGGCTGTATTAATAATTACATCATTGTAAATACCTGCTACTGGTCGATAGAGATTAGGCTTGATACCTGTAATCCCAACAATGATAGTGTCTGTTCGCTTTAATTCCTCTGTTAATTGAGCTGCAGAGATTCTGCTTGTAATTAAATGACTATATGTATGATTGCCAATTTCGTGGCCTTCCTTTACAACTCTTTTTAACACCTCAGGAAATCTTTCAGCTTTATTTCCTGCAACAAAAAAGGTTGCTTTTGCGTTATATTCAGCTAATATATTAAGAATTTGTGGGGTAAAAACAGGGTGGGGTCCATCATCAAATGTAATTGCAACCAATTTCTCTTTGGTGGATATTTCCCAAATTACTTTGCCTGTCTTTTCATACGCTTCACGACTTTTTGTAACAGCGGTAGTATGATTTTGAATGCAACAAAAATAAACGATTAAAAGAATAGGAAACATGAATATTTTTTTCAAGAATGATCTACTCCTATCCATATCATGTAAATATAGTTTATGGATTATGTCATCAGATTATTTATGTCGTAAATTTTTTCAGATCCCTGCCCAAATTTGTAAGGTTAAACATTTCCAATTTATCTGATGTGTTTGCTATCATTATCTTGTAAGAAAAAAAGGAGATGAATAGGAAATGGTAAAACACGTTCGTATTGGTAAAACAGATCTGTTTGTAAATCCTATCGGTTTAGGAACCAATGCTGTAGGCGGTCACAATCTGTTTCCAAACCTTGACGAAGAGGCAGGAAGGGATTTAGTTCAAACAGCACTGGCTAATGGAATTAATTTTTTAGATACGGCCTTCGTTTATGGACCAAAACGATCAGAAGAAATCATTGGTGAAGTAATAAAAGATAGAAGGAACCGTTCAGAAGTTGTTATTGCAACAAAAGCAGCCCATAAATTTGTTGGGAAAGAGATGGTATTTGATAATTCACCTGCATTTTTAAAGCAAGCAGTGGAAGATAGTTTAAAACGGCTTCAAACAGATTATATTGATCTTTTCTATATTCATTTTCCTGACAAAGAGACACCAAAGGATGAAGCTGTAGGGGCATTAAAACAGCTAAAAGATGAAGGAAAGATTAGAGCGATCGGAGTTTCAAATTTTTCAATTGATCAGTTAAAAGAAGCAAACCAAGATGGCTACGTCGATGTGTTTCAAGGTGAATATAATCTTTTATGCCGCACAGCCGAGAAGGAACTGTTCCCATATGTAATAGAAAAAGGCATTTCATTTATTCCCTATTTCCCGCTTGCCTCCGGATTGTTAACTGGTAAATATGACATCCATACCAATTTGGCTGAAAAGAGAGGAAAATTCTTTCAAAAAGAAATCTTTGAACAAACTTTGAAGAAAGTTGAAAAGGTTCGAAAAATATCTCATGCAAAGGGAGTAGAAGTTGCCCACGTCGTGCTTGCCTGGTATTTAACATGTGATGCCATTGATGTGATCATTCCTGGAGCAAAGAAAGCAGATCAAGTGCTTTATAACCTCAAAACGCTGGAAGTTCAATTAACAAAAGAAGAAGTTCAAGAAATTGATCGGATTTTTCAATCTTAAAGTAATAGATAGGAACCGTGAGAAAGCACTCTTTTGAGTTCTTTCTCATAAATTTAATCTTCCATTTTCAATGAAAGAAATGATTTCCTTAATCCACAAAATTTGTGATATTTGTCCGACTTTTTACGTATTTTTGAGATTCAAAGCGAAAAAAAATCATTTTGGATGTATAATAAGGTCTTGCATTCAATTAAAGGAGGTAGTTTATTTGATGGTATGGACTTTAGCAGGATTATTTGCCATATCTGCTATATTACTAATCATTTCTATTTTAAAAAACAGTCGGGTGGCAAAAGAAGAACATAATCAAATCGATTTGATTCACATATCCACGATGAAAGAAATTAATGCCCTTCAAGAATCAATTCGGAATATTGAACTTGACATGGAAGTGGTGATGAAGGAAGCGGGAATTTCACTTTCTGCTGAGGAAAAGCTATTAAAGCGTGAGGTATTAGATTTATTTAGACGCAATTACTCTGTTGCGAGTATTGCAGAATTGAAACAGGTTCCAGAAAATGAAATCGAACTGATTATTGCTCCATATCAGCAGGTAAATGATGAAGGGAGAGCGGCTGCCAATGAAAATTAATTTACTTAGCAGCTTTGCAGCCGGAATTCTTCTAAGCACTACTATTTTCGGTGCTGTTTACTTTATTGATAAAAGCGATGACTCAAAAGCATCTGCCAACACAACTGATAACCGCACAATAGTGAAAATATCAGAAAAAGAAATGAAAAAAGAGCTGGAAACGAAAGGCTATGTCATTCAATCGAAAGCTGAATATGACAAGAATATAAAGGATGCCAAGGGATCTGAACAAAATCAAACTTCTTCTGAAGATAACGCGTCTGCTAAAACTGTCACCAAAGTGATCGTAAATGTATCAGAAGGTATGACCAGTATTGATGTTGGTAAAGCACTTGTTCAAGCGAATTTGGTGCAGGATGCATTTACTTTTTCTCAGGATATAGAACAAAAAGGGCTGGAAAATAAATTGCGCCCAGGTGTATATGTAGTTGATAGCGAAATGACTTACGATCAAGTGATTTCCACTATTTTTAAGTAGGAAAATCCTCCTAGTTAGGTTCCCCCAAGAGGTAATCGTTAATATATTGTAATGTACCATACGATGAAACTTGTGGACCGAGGTGAAGCGATGTATTTTTTTAAATCAATTTCGGATGATGTTCGAACAACCCAATTAGCCTTTACTAGACATTCAAAAACAAGACAGCTTGTTTTAGGTGCGCTATTCGCTAGTTTAGCAGCGGTTCTCCAAGCTGCGGGCGGTTTTTTACCGGGGATTGGTTATTTTATCAGTCCTTTTGCAACGGCACCGATTCTTTTTTGTACGATGCTATCGCTTCCACTTGGATTAATGTCTTATTTTCTTACGAATCTATTGCTCCTTGTCCTTCAGGCTAGTGAACTGATTGTGTTCCCATTTACGACAGGGCTGCTGGGATTAGGAACCGGGGCTGCTTTTTTCTTTTTCAAAAAAAGGATTAGTATCATTGGAATTGGTGCTACAATGCTGACCATTGGAATCATTAGCTTATTATATGGCATTAAATTTCCGGTCTTAGGTCCTGCCGTGTCTAATACCTTTTCGTTATTCATAACCGGCGGCATTTTTTTATTTGCTGTTATTTATAATTGGATTTGGGTGGACATTGGTTTAATTTTCTTTAAGAAATTAAAATTCTATTTCTATAAACAATAATTTTTGTGTACCAAAAAGAAGCGAACAGTGACTACACACTGCTCGCTTTCCATTTGTCATTAATCAATTGAACCTCAAGCCATTTCCGCACACTATTGATAAACCAGATTTTCGTACTCTTTTGTAAGTCGGCAATAGTTAATGTTTTTTCACATATTTCTCCGTTCTTAAGTAACATTTCTCGAAATGTCCCTGGTAACAAGCCACAATTTACTGAAGGAGTCCATAATGAACCATCTATTTCCAAGACGACGTTCCCATTCGTGAATTCAGTCAACTCTCTATCTTCGTTCCATAGGAGTACATCGAAAAAATCAGCGGGCTTCTGCATCTGAAATTTTGAATAATGATCCCGGTTCGTCGTTTTATGGTAAAGGAAGAGATTGTCTTTTTCTAACGGTTTATCGGCTAGTATTACCTTTAAAGCTGTATCCGGTTGTGTAATTGAACTTCCTTCGATGGTTATATCCCCATTTTTAGCTATCATGAGGCGGACTTTTACCTCACCCTTTTGATGTTGCTTTGAAAACTCGTCTAATGCCCTTTTCACATCCGCTAAATGGCATTGAAATCCGAAGTATTGTGCTGAATTTTTTAGTCGATTAAGATGTTCTTCTAATAGAAAATAGTTTCCCTCGTTCAATAACATGCTTTCCAGTAATTGGAATTCTGGTCTGTTTTCTTTAAGTAAACTAGCTTTTGCCAGAATTTCTTGATATTCACCCTCAGAAGTGGAATCCCAAGTGATTCCCCCGCCAACACCATAGGTTGCTTTCCCTGATTGATGTTTAATTAGTACAGTTCTGATTGGTACGTTAAAAATAGCTTCTTTTTCCGGTGTTATAAACCCAATCGCCCCGCAATAAACCTCACGTGGTTCCTGTTCAAAGTCTGCGATAATGTTCATTGTGCTAATTTTGGGTGCGCCTGTAATAGACCCACAAGGAAAAAGTGCTTTAAAGATATCAACTAAGTTCGTATTACTTGAAACTGTTGCAGTTATTGTTGAGGTCATTTGATGAACGGTTGGGTAATGCTCAATCTCAAACAGTTTTGGGACAGAAACAGTACCTGGTTCAGCTATAATGCCTAAGTCATTTCGCAGTAGGTCGACGATCATCAAATTTTCTGCACGGTTTTTTTCTGAATGATAAAGCCAGCTGGCGTTTGCATTATCCTCTACAACTGATTTTCCTCTTCTTGTTGTTCCTTTCATCGGCCTTGTGGTAATTTTGTCCTCTTTTAAATGAAAAAACAATTCAGGTGAGGCGGATAAAATACTATATTCACCGGTGTTGATGTAAGCACAGTAATTTGATGATTGGGCCCTTTTTAGTTTTTCAAAAAAAGTGATATCATCACCTTCAAAGTGGGAGTAAAGACGAATGGTATAGTTTGTCTGATAGGTATCGCCACGTTCAATCGATTCTTTAATTGAAATAATCGATTGATTGTATAAATCCATACCAACAGATGGTTCCCATTCTGTGAGGGTATACGTGCCATTGCTGCTAAGGTGCTGTGGCAATGGCTCTTGAAAAATCCCAAACCATAATAGAGGCATTTTATTTCCGTCCTTTACGCTGTAGGCAGAATCAAAGGCAGCCGCACTTTCGTAGGACAAAAATCCCGCAGCATAATATCCGTTCTCAACTGCCTCCTGAACAAGTTGAAAGCTTGGGAGCACCTCTTCGATAGAATGCGCCATAATCACCTTTATAGGATTTTGAAATGTTAGCGGATTTTTTTTCCCTTTCGAGTCGGCAAATTCAAAAGATAATAGAGGTTGTTGTATTTTCATCCTTACATTCCTTTATTAAAAAATTTTGTAGCATCTGTAATCCGTTTTCTGTCAAGATGGATTCAGGATGGAATTGAACCCCTTCTACTTTATAGTGCTTATGGCGGATTGCCATAATTTCTCCATCCTCACTTCTTGCACTGATTTCTAGACAAGTGGGAAGGGTCTGCTCATCGACTATTAATGAATGATATCTTGTCACTTGTAATGGTGAAGAAAGATCACGGAAGATCCCATTTTGGTCATGGTTAATGAATGAGATTTTTCCATGCATTGGTTTCAATGCCTTTTTTACGATACCCCCAAACGCTTGTGCAATAATTTGGTGTCCTAGGCATACACCTACTATAGGGATGTCTTGATAAAACCTTTTTACGATATCTAGACACAGACCAGCCGAATCAGGATTACCAGGGCCCGGAGAAATGAGAAGATGATCTGGCCGCATTTGTTCTATTTTTTCAAACAAAAGCTGGTCATTCCGAATCACAACGACCTCTTCGCCAATTGTGCGAATGTATTGGACTAAATTGAAAGTGAATGAATCATAGTTGTCAATTACTAAAATCACTGGTTAGATCGGCTCCATTTCCCTAAATGATTTTACGCTAAGAAGCATGTGTATTGAAAGCTTTTATATATTCCATGTTAATGTTTAAATGGCAGAATGTAAATATTCCTCTTAGTGTTTACACGTCAGTAATTAGCATCAAGTTTCATAGATTGTTCAATATTTCACAATCTTTTATCTAAAATCCATGCTATGATGGATTCATAAAGGAACAAGGAGTGATCATACATGATAATTTGTGAATGGAAAACCTTCTCAACCGATTCTGAAACCTATACCCAGGAAGTATTTGAAGAAACAGTGGGTGATGAATTTGAAGCCATGTTGATAAAAGAAGATGAAGAAATACCAGCTTTTATTTGGACAGTCAATTACGTGATCATTGTAAAAAAATACTCAAAAGTCCTAACAGATATTCTATTTGAAAAGATTCCACGGAATCCAGTTTGTGAATAATAAGTGTTGTAAAAATAACTAGGAAGATATTTTTTTTAATTCTATTTGTGAATATTTTCACAAATACTAGTTTGTTACGAATTATATAAACCTAAATTTTTTGACAATTTAACATCGTTAAAACAATTGGAGGGCTGATTATGGCAATGGTTGAAAAATTGGTAAAAGAAAAGCAATCTGTATCAAAAATGATTGACATCTTGGTGGAAAACGGTCTAAAAGCCTTGGAGGAGTTTCGCGGTTTTGACCAACAAATGATTGATGAAATCGTAAAGCAAATGGCATTGGCGGGACTTGATCGGCATATGCCACTTGCAAAACTTGCCGTTGAAGAAACTGGCAGAGGCGTGTATGAGGATAAAATCATCAAAAACATGTTTGCAACTGAGTATGTTTATCATAATATCAAATATGATAAAACTGTAGGCATCATTAATGAAAATGAACATGAAGGGATTATGGAAATTGCGGAACCTGTCGGAGTTGTCGCAGGGGTTACACCGGTTACAAACCCAACCTCTACTACGATGTTTAAAGCACTTATTTCCATTAAGACGCGAAATCCAATTATTTTTGCCTTTCATCCATCGGCACAGAAATGCAGCAGTGAAGCTGCAAGGATACTAAGAGATGCTGCCACTAAAGCGGGAGCACCGAAGAATTGCATTCAATGGATCGATACACCATCCCTTGAGGCAACACAAGCATTGATGAACCATACGAAAATATCGATGATTCTCGCAACCGGCGGGGCTGGCATGGTCAAATCCGCCTACAGTTCCGGTAAACCTGCCCTTGGTGTAGGACCAGGGAATGTCCCTTGTTATATTGAAAAAACAGCCAACCTAAATCAAGCTGTTAATGACTTAATTTTATCCAAAACATTTGATAACGGAATGATATGTGCATCAGAACAAGCCGTTATTATCGATAAAGAAATTTACACTGATGTTAAAAAGGAAATGATTGCGAACAATTGTTATTTCTTAGATGAAGAAGAAAAAGAAATGGTTGAAAAATTAGTCATAAATGAACAATCTTGTGCGATAAATCCGAATATCGTTGGCATGGCCGCCTCCCACATTGCCTCCTTGGCAGGTATTACCGTTCCGGAAAACACGAAAATATTAATTGCGGAATTAAAAGGAGTCGGTCCTAAATTTCCATTATCAAGAGAAAAATTAAGCCCGGTTTTAGCCTGCTACAAGGTTAGCAATCATGAAGAAGGCTTTAAACGAGCAGAAGAAATGCTTGAGTTTGGTGGCTTAGGACATTCCGCTGTGATCCATACCACTGATCAAGCTGTCGTTAAAGAGTTTGGTTTAAGGATGAAAGCAGGCCGGATCATCGTGAATGCTCCTTCCTCACAGGGTGCCATTGGTGATATTTATAATGCGTATATTCCTTCATTAACACTTGGCTGTGGTTCATATGGCGGAAACTCTGTATCCACCAACGTTGGTGCGATTCATTTAATTAATATTAAGAAAGTGGCCAAAAGGAATGTCAACATGCAATGGTTTAAAGTGCCGTCTAAAATTTATTTTGAAAAAAATTCAACCCAGTATTTAGCTAAAATGCCGAAAATCTCGAAAGCATTCATTGTCACTGATCCTGGAATGGTGAAATTAGGCTATGTGGATAAAGTGCTTTATTATTTAAGGAAGCGTCCAGATTATGTGCACTGCGAAATCTTTTCAGAAGTGGAACCAGATCCATCTATTGAAACGGTCATGAAAGGTGCCGAAATGATGGCGAAATACCAGCCGGATGTGATTATTGCCCTTGGCGGTGGTTCCGCGATGGATGCGGCCAAAGGAATGTGGTTGTTCTATGAATATCCTGATACGGAATTCTTTGGCCTAAAACAAAAATTCCTCGATATTCGAAAACGAATCGTTAAATATCCGCATCTTGGAGCAAGGGCGCAATTCGTAGCCATTCCAACGACCTCCGGGACAGGATCAGAAGTAACGTCATTCTCAGTTATTACCGATAAAGAAGCAAATATTAAATATCCGCTTGCTGATTATGAATTAACACCGGATGTGGCCATTATTGATCCGCAATTTGTCATGACGGTTCCGAAACATATTACAGCAGATACAGGATTGGATGTATTGACACATGCGATTGAAGCCTATGTATCCTGTATGGCCAATGATTTTACGGACGGTCTTGCGATGAAAGCTATTCAACTAGTATTTGAGTACTTGCCAAGAGCCTACAAAAATGGAAGTGATGAAGAGGCACGTGAAAAGATTCATAATGCTTCAACGATTGCTGGTATGGCCTTTGCAAACGCCTTTTTAGGAATAAACCATAGTCTTGCGCATAAATTAGGGGCGGAATTCCATATTGCCCATGGTCGTGCGAATGCTGTTCTATTGCCGCATGTTATTCGCTATAATGCCACAAAACCGAAGAAGTTTACAGCATTTCCAAAGTATAACCATTTCATAGCGGACAAACGGTATGCAGAAATTGCCAGAACATTAGGTTTACCTGCAAAAACGACTGAGGAAGGTGTAGAAAGTCTCGTTCAGGCTATCATTCATTTGGCTAAAGAACTGGAAGTCCCAATGAGCTTATCAGCAAACAATATTGATCATGTCGAATTCGAAAGCAAGGTAGACTTTCTAGCAGACCGTGCTTTTGAAGACCAATGTACCACAGCCAATCCAAAGCTGCCGTTAGTAACCGAATTGGCTGAGATTTATCGATTAGCTTATAAAGGCGTATAACATTTGATGCAACAAAGAAGTCTAAATAATTAAGGCTGCCAACCCTTTTAGGAGATAGGCAGCCTTTTTGTGATTTTTATTTTTCAACTGTACTGACTGGAAGAATTCCTCTTAGTGCTGATTCTTGGTCAGTATTTAATGGTACCAATGGTAAGCGGACACCGCCAACATTGACCCCGGTGATGTTTAATGCTGCTTTTACGGGTGTTGGATTAGGTGAAGCAAATAAGGCTTTCATGATCGGGAGAAGGCTGCGGTGTGCTGAAGACGCATCCTTTAAATGACCATTTTTAAAGCTATTGACCATTTCCTGTATTTCATTGCCGATGATATGAGATGCAACGGAGACAACCCCAGCCCCGCCGATGGCTAAAACTGGCAATGTTAAGCCATCATCGCCACTATACAAGGTAAAATCGTCGGCAGTAAGGCTAATAATTTCTGCCATGGCATCTAAGTTGCCGCTTGCTTCTTTTATCGCGACGATATTCTCAATTTTTGAGAGACGAACAATCGTATCGACAGTCATGTTAATTACACTGCGTCCAGGGATATTATAAAGCATAACCGGTAAGACTGTGGATTCGGAAATGGCTTTAAAGTGTTGGAATAACCCTTCTTGTGACGGTTTGTTATAGTAAGGAGCAACAAGCATGATTCCATCAACTCCTGCTTCTTCGGCAAGACTTGTTAGACTGATTGAAGCCCTCGTGTTATTAGAGCCTGTTCCCGCGATAACCGGTACTCTGCCGTCAACGACTTCTACGCAAAACTTAAATAAAGCTACCTTTTCCTCAGTTGTTAAGGTAGGGGACTCACCCGTTGTACCCGCAACGACTAAACCATCAGACCCATTCGCAATTAAATAGTTAACCAATTCCCTTGTTGCGTTAAAATCAATCTCACCATTTTGGTCAAATGGCGTCACCATTGCTGTTAAAACTTGGCCAAAATTCATCATTCTCACCCTTTATATCAAGTTTTTAATTAGAGGGGGTTGAGACCATTTTCAAATCGACGCAAAAAAGCAGCAACGAGGGTTCGCTGCTGCTGTAGAAACGTAATAAAAAAAACAAGTTCCTATGCGTGAGATAGCCCTCCATATAGTTTCCTACATGACAGTTCTGTGCTTATTCAACAGCAGAACCAGCTTCAAGACGAATGAGTTTCTTGGAAGCTTCGGCAAATTCCCCTTTCCACAATCATCAACGGATCTCATTACCCTCAAAATGTGTATTAATGGTCTTTGCGCCTCTATCCTCACTTCAAAAGGTATTGAAGTAAGAAAGTATTTAATTGAATGCTAATATAACAGATAATTCATTTTTATTCAAGAGTATTTAGATATTATAGTAACCTACACTTTATTTCTCTAATTAGTTAACTATTACTCTACCGTAACTGCCAATGATTTTACCAAAACCGAAGGAGATCCAATAGGGGAAAGCGGGAAGGTTAAATCAGAACCAATTTCCTCGACATCCTGCAATAATTGATAAAAATTACCCGCAATCGTCATTAAGTTAACCGGATATTGAACCTTACCATCCGCAACATAGAATCCATTGGCAGCAACTGAAAAGTCTCCTGAAACCGTGTTTGCCCCGGAATGCAAGCCTGAAAGACTTGTAATCAAAATGCCTTCATCCATGGAAGCTATTAATGCATCAAACTGTTTACTGGAGGGCTCGATATAAAGATTGGATGGGCCTACTTTGACTGCACTTTTATAGGAATCTTTATGTGCATTTCCGGTAGTTACCGTTTGCTCCTTTTTCGCTGTTTTTTGATTGTGAAGTAAGGATTGTAAGACACCGGACTCTACTAAAGTAAGTTTCTTAGTCGCAACCCCTTCACTATCAAAAGTCCTGCTGGCAAGGCCATCCTCAAGGAATGGGTCATCGACAATCGTAATCTTTTGACCGGCAATTTGCTTTCCGAGTTTATCCTTTAAGGATGAAATACCTGCTTGCGTATTTTCAGCTGAAAAATTTGAAGAATATGTTGCCAAAAGACTTGCAGCTGCATCATTTCTTAATAAAACCGGATAGTCTTTGCTCTCGATATTTCTTGACCCTAATTGTGAAAGTGCTTCTTCCGCGGCTTTTTTGGCGATATCCTTAGCATTTAAGCGATGGAATTCTTTTGTCACTTTAAATTCAAACGATGTTTTCGTTTCCTCACCGTCTTTAACAATCGCTTCCACGAGGACATACAAATAATTCACTTTGTCGGTTAAGACCATCCCTTTAGTATTTGAAAGATTTCTCGAGACCGATTCTGCCCGAATCATGCAATAGTCTGTTGCGACAATTCTAGGATCTAGTGCAAGTAATTCACGTTCAACATCTTTAATAAATTGTATTTTTTCAGGAATGCTTACTTCATTTAAGGCAGTAGAGAAAAAGTTTCCTTGCTCATATTGACCGCTGCCGGCAAAGATTTCTTCAATATCTTCATCATGCATTATTCGTGTATTTTCTTTCGCGTTATCTAATAAGAAGGTAATAGAGGCATCATCGATTTTCTCGGAATAGGCGTAACCCATTTTTCCGTTAATAATCCCGCGGAAGGAAACGCCGCCATCTTCAGCGATTTCATATTGATCAATTTCACCCTTGTATACTTGACAGCCAAATACTTCTTTCTTTTCATAAAAGATTTCGACATCAGTAAAACCGCTGCTTTGTGCTGCACTGAATAATTTAGCTTGAAATTCTTGTATGTTCATGCGCTTATTCCCCCTTTGTCCCACCTACAGTAATTTCGCTGACACGGATCATTGGCTGCCCGACGTTAACCGGAATACTTCCACTTAGTGAACCGCACATTCCTGCGCCATGTCCCAAATTATTTCCGACCATGTCAACAAGCTGTAAGGTTTTTGGGCCATTACCGATTAAAGTAGCGCCTTTCAATGGTTTTCCAAGCTTTCCATTTTTCACTTCATAAGCTTCCATGACAGCAAAGTTATAATCACCTGTAGCCGGATTGACTTGACCGCCACCCATATATTTAGTGTAAATTCCATGTTCAGTATTGGCGATGATTTCTTCAGGTTTTGATTTTCCCGGGGCAATATACGTATTCGTCATCCTCGAGGTTGGGGCGAAACGGAAGGATTGTCTTCGTCCAGAACCTGTTGATGCCATCCCCATTCTGCGAGAATTAAATTTATCAATTAAATAGCCTTTAAGGATACCATTTTCGATGAGAACATTTTTCCGTGCCTTTTCTCCTTCATCGTCTATATTGATAGAACCCCATTCATTTTGAATCGTTCCATCATCGATATATGTAACGATTTCAGGGGCAACCCTTTCACCAATTCGATTTGCAAACACAGAGTTGTTTTTCGCAACAGCAGTTGCTTCTAAGCCATGTCCGCAGGCTTCATGAAAAATAACGCCGCCGAATTCATTATCGATAATGACAGGGAATTTCCCGCTCGGACATTGGATGGCATCCAGCATCGTCACAGCAATTCTGGCAGCTTCATTAGCATAATGTTCAATATTTAAACCTTCAAAAAACTCGAAGCCTTGATGGGCGCCTGGTCCATAGAAGCCCGTTTCCATTTGATTGTCACGCACTGCCACAGCCTGAATCGCAAGCCTTGAGCGAACTCGTTTGTCTTCAATAAATTTGCCTTCTGAATTGGCAATCAGCACATTTTGTTCTTCATCCATATAGCGGACAGTAACCTGTGAAATACTAGAGTGATAGTTTTTTGCCGTATCATAAGCATTTTTCATGATGGCTGCTTTGCGGGATTTATCCACTTCTTGCGGCATAAGGTGAACAGGATGAATGGTTTTAATCGCCTCATACGTAAAAGGGGACAGCTGAATAATCATATTTCCGCTTATTGCTTGTGCTGCGTTATTAGCCGCTTTCAGAAGCCCATCATTGCTATGGTCTGTTGTATAGGCATAGACGCTTTGCAATCCTTTAAACACGCGGATGCCAATACCAAAATCACGTCCTGAAAGGCATGTTTCAATTTTTCCGCTTTGTAAGGTGAAGTTATTTGTAAACCGATCCTCAACGAAAATCTCCGAAAAATCCCCGCCAGTTGATAAAGCCTCTGCCAGTACGTCTTCAATTAATGATTGACTTAGCATATAAACCTCCCATATTTTTTATAATAGCAATATTCTGACTCCTTTAATTAGAATCTTGCTTTTCAATGTTACGTTTTTATCATACAACATTTTTCAAAATAGTGGTTAATTTTACCTTTCACGATATAATTGAAATATGGATTTATTGTCACAGATTTTGGAGTTGATTACATGCCAGATTGGTCCTACCATACAATTTTTAAACCAGTTTTATCGCGTCTGTCTAATTCTTTTGGAAGAGAATTCATTCACCGCGGCATGAATTGGATTTCATCTATGCCTGGGGGTACAAATTTTATTGAATTTTTAGGCCATATGGCTCCGTCACTTGCATTGCGAAAAAATTTATTTGGTCTTACATTTTCAAATCCAATTGGATTAAGTGGGAAAATTGATCCTTTTCTATCGGGGACAACCGCTTTTTCTCATTTAGGTTTTGGTTTTATTGAAATTGGTCCGATTACACGATCTGCGAATAAACCTGTAAATCCCGCCCATTTTTCAAAAAATAGAGACAAAATTCTCTTTCCCTCGCCAATAGAATCGATTGGGATTGAGGAAGCTTTTCAAAGATTACAAGTATTAAAGCGGCTTAATAAACCGCTTTTTATACGAATGAGTCAGGAGCTTTCATTTGAGGAACTGATTGGAATATTACCAACCCTTTCTTCCTATGGAGAAGCATTTATCATTGAAAAGTATTTTGACCCTGATGATTTTCAGTCTTTAAAACAAATTATTAATGATAAACTTATTTTCCTTTCTATTCAACAAAGCAGCATTTACCATGATTTGCCGTTTATTCAAAAAATAAACCAAGCCAATTGTATTGATGGGATAATTATCGAGGAAAGAAACGAGATTGTTGGCAGTGATCAGACCTTTCCACTCAAGCAAACAAAAGACTTTATTCAATCCATCAGAATGCTTAAAGAACATGGATTTGACAAAACACCTCTAATAATTTCAGGAGGAGTAGTGGAACCAGAAGATGCGATCGAGCTTATGTCAGAAGGTGCTGAATTACTATTTCTATCAAGCGGTTATGTGTTTTCTGGTCCGGGACTGCCGAAAAGAATAAATGAAGCTTTAGTTGACCAATTAGATAATCATCAAGCGAAAATCTCTGGCTGGATATGGTACTGGCTATTTGGACTGTTTATTACCATTGGTGGAATCATTGCATTACTCTTTAGCATGACAACTGTGATTCTTCCCTATGATGAAGCATTTTTAGGCTTTACGCGGGATGAAATAAACGCTATTAATCCTAAATTTATTTATTTCATGGCTCATGATCGAATGACACTGGCAGGAACAATGATATCAGGTGGTATTTTATATATGCAGCTAGCAAGAAACGGGGTTCAGTTTGGACTTCATTGGGCACGGAGAGCCATCAATGCAGCTGGAACCGTAGGTTTTTTAGGGATATTGCTTTTTATTGGTTATGGTTATTTCGATTGGCTCCATGGAGTACTATGGATGATCCTTTTGCCTTTCTTTATAATCGGATGGCGCAAAACCAAAAGATCTAATCGTTCCCCGTTTTCGATAAATCGGACGAATCATCAGGCATGGAAACAAAGCTTATGGGGACAGCTTTGCTTTGTCGTTCTTGGTTTCTCTTTTATATTGGGCGGTTTCATCATCTCCTTAATTGGTGCTACAAATGTATTTGTTCCGACTGATATAGGCTTTATTTGTATGTCACCAGAACAAATGAATGAAATTAACAATAGGCTCATTCCTCTGATTGCCCATGATCGTGCTGGATTTGGCAGTGCTTTAGTAAGTGTCGGATTACTTGTTTTAATGATTGCGTTATGGGGATATCATCAGGGGGCGAAGTGGGTTTGGAACTCATTGCTAATCGGTGGAATACCAGCCTTTAGTGCTGGCATTGTTACTCATTTTGTTATCGGATACACAACATTTATCCATCTGCTTCCGGCTTATATTGCAGTTTTCTTGTATTTAACGGGACTAATTCTTTCAAAAAATTTCCTTTTCAAGACAAAAATAAAGTAATGCATCTTAATCAGGCAGTTTCTCAGTGAAATAATGCTTTACCATTCGGGGGGACTGCCCTAAATTATAGAATGCTTTTGTAAGAGAAGGGAATTGCGGGTGAAAAGTTGATTATAAATGAAAATATTATTTATTTTTTTAAGGTGGGGAAAAGATGACTGCGATACCTAGACCGGCATCAACCGTTGTTTTAATGGATCAATTCTCTAGGGTCTATATGACAAAACGACCTGATACGATGAAATTTTTTGGTGGATATTATGTTTTTCCAGGTGGAGCGGTAGATCAGACTGACGACATACAAGACTGTAATGGTTTTATACATGGACCACGAAATGATACATTTGAACTCGCATATTATGTGGCGGCTGCAAGAGAATTATTTGAAGAAGTGGGGGTTTTAGTTTGTAAGAAAAAAGACGGTTCTCCTGTTCTGTTCGAAGGTGAAACAGAATTGGAATACCGCCGTCTCCTATTAAACGGTGAAATCTCTTTTTTACAGCTGCTCAAAAAGGAAGGACTTCAATTTCAGCTTGATGACTTCACCTATATCGGTCAGATCATTACACCAAATAGAAGTCGCATACGGTTTGATACTCGTTTTTTTCTAACACAATTGCCAAATGGGCAAACTCCAAAACCTGATGCAATTGAAATAAGTGAAACCAAATGGATTTCACCGGCAGATGCCCTAATAGCATATCAAAATGGGGACATTTCATTAGCTCCCCCAACGATTCATACGTTGAAGACAATTATTAACCATCTAAACGGCGGGTCGTTAATAATGCCCGAATTTAACCTGAGCGATTATATGGCAGATTTGAGATAGTAATAAGAATCTTGTTTCGTAATGAAACCCTCTTTTATTAATTTGACCAGATTCGCTTCAACACTTTTTAGATTATTGTTGGATTCTTTTCAAAACCGTTTCTTCAATGATTTTCCATGGCAGGAGACTTTTTAGCAACAGATTTTTCTTTACACTTTTCCCGATCGGATATCTTAGATCGGGAGTTTTCTTCTGGGAGGTAATTTGTGCTATTAGTTTCGCTACTTCAATGGGATTGCCATGTTCCGCTTTTCCATTTTTAATTTCTTTTAGCAAACTTCTCATAAAGGAACAATAGGGGGAATCAGAGTTGATTTTCATTTGATCAACACTTGTCCAAATATTGGTTTGATATGAACCAGGCTCAATTAAAGATACATCAATCCCAAATGGTTTAAGTTCCAGCCTCAAGCATTCACTATAACCCTCAAGGGCATGCTTGGATGATACATATGCAGATAATCCAGGGAATCCCATTCTACCGCTAATGCTACTCATGTTAATAATCCTGCCTTGCCTTTTAGCCCTCATAAAGGGAAGAACTGCATTGGTTACAGCAATTACACCGAAAAAATTGGTTTCAAATTGCTGCCGATATTCTTCGATGGAAATCTCCTCGCTAAAGCCACCGAATGCATAGCCCGCATTGTTTACTAACACATCTATTGAAGGGTAATTTGTAAGCGAATTTTTCAAGTTATTAATAGATTCGACGGAAGTTACATCAAGAGAGTGGATTTGAATCAATTCTACTATATTCCGTTCTTTTGCTAGTTCGAGCAATAACTGTGCTTTTTTTACATCTCTCATGGTTGCGATGACAGTAAAGCCCTTTAAGGCAAGCTCAACTGCACACAACAAACCAAAACCGCTAGATGATCCCGTAACAATTGCTGTTTTTTTTCTCATAGTTTTCTCCTTTAAACAACCCTTTTTCTCTATTAAATCCTATCTCCTCAAAGTTTGTATATAAAAATATGAAAAGATAAGTTGGGGAAGGTTATAGTAAGACAAATTGTCACACTATGACTTTTTGTCTTGCTTTTAATTTGTGATAAATTTTTAAAAAGCACTTAAACTAGGTTTTTAAAAGTTGGCATGGGAATTGCATAATTAATTGATGAAGTCATAAATTTTTTAACTGGGAGTGAACAGAATGGGAAAGCTAGCAAAAATAAAAAAAGGATATGGACTACCGCTTTTAGCCGTTGCATTTTTACTAACTGGTTGTGCATCAGATAAACCAGCTGCAACAGAGGAATCCCAACAAAACAAAACAGGTTCAATGGAACAGACAACACTAAACACGTATGAACCTCCTAGTATCGAGAAGGTTCCAGAAGGCCCTTTAGGTGAATCGATTAAATTAGGATATAAGATCATGAATGAAACCAATACGGCCCTACCAAACAATGTTGGCAATAATTTAGCGTGCTCCAGCTGTCATGGTACAGCTGGAACCGATACAACCTCACCTTTAACAGGTGTTACCGCTGTTTATCCGGCATACAATCCTCGAGCTGGAAAGGTGTTAACAATTGAAGATAGAATTAATGGCTGCTTCAAAAGAAGTATGAATGGGCATCCACTTGAAACAAACAGTGACGAGATGCGGGCAATGGTTGCGTACTTGACCTTTATCTCAACTGATGTTCCGATCGGTATTAACGAACGTCCATGGATAGTTAAAAATTCTATGCAAACTGTTCCGCAACCAGACCTTGTAAATGGAGAAAAACTTTATCAGCAAAGTTGTTCAGCATGTCACGGTGTGGATGGTTCCGGAACAGGTCCAACCTCGGGACCGGCACTATGGGGAGAAAAATCCTTTAATATCGGTGCTGGTATGGGGCGAATCTCAACAGCAGCTGGGTATATCAAACGAAATATGCCTCTTGGTGAAATGGGAGGCATTAAACAAGGAAGTTTAACCGACCAACAAGCAGCAGATCTTGCAGGCTTTATTCTTTCAAAAGAAAGACCAGATTTTGCAGAAAAGGCAAATGACTGGCCACTAGGAAATTCACCAGCTGATGTGCCATATGAGCTAAAAAGTAATAAAAATTAATATATAAGATTGTAGGGCCAGCCTCCCGGTGAACTTAAGCATCATTGCAACCGGAACTGGCCCATATTTTTAGGTTCATTAAAAATTCATATAATTATCCTTTTTACATAGGTAGTATAGGTTTTTTATTAGGTATAGTGAAAGAGGATGGAGTAATGAACTCGAAGTAAGGGGTAAGAAATGATGAAAACAAAATGGTATTTTTTTATTCTTATAATAATTATTGTATCAGTCCTTTTAAATATCTATATTAATCACCGCGAAGATTCTCCGACAAAAATAGGGGTAATTATGATGGGAAACAGTAGGGTTGAAAAGCTTACTGGTTTGAAGAAAGGGATACGTGAACTTGGGTATAAGGAAGATGCGATTGAATTTGATGTTAAAAATGCCATGGATAATGAAAAAACGTTACAAGAGAAAATCGATGAATTGATTAAAGAAAAGCCTGCCCTTATTGTTACAATGGGAGGAGTAGAAACCTTAGCCTTAAAAGAAAAGATGGAAGAGCAGAAAACTAAAATCCCTGTTGTTTTTGCCGGAGTTGCAGCGCCAAAAGAGATTGGGTTAATTAAAGATTACCGTTCCCCTGGGGGGCTTTTTACGGGCATTAATAACTATCATACGAGTTTAGCAGGAAAGAGGCTGGAGCTTTTGCATCAATTAGTTCCTTCCGCTAAAAGGTTCTTTGTTCTCTATGACAAAAAAATTAAAGTTAGTGTACTAAGCTTAGAGAATACGATAGATGCAGCAAAGAGTCTTGATTTGCCAATTATTCCTGTAAATGTTAGCGACCCGAAATTTACCGAATTTTTAAGCGAAAATTTACAAAAAAATGACTCACTTTTAATGGTACCTGGCTTTCGCATGGAATCTCTAACAGAGAAAATCGCAAATATTATTATAGAAAATAAAATCCCTGCAATGGGGGTTTACGGAAATGAGGTAGAGGAAGGAATTCTTGCAAGCTATGGATCAAGTTTCGAGGAACAAGGCTACCAAGCTGCAAGGTATGTAAGTCGGATCCTCCAAGGGAATTCTCCCGCTGACCTTCCGGTTGAGCTTCCTGATTCTATACATTTTTTTATTAATACAAAAGTAAAAGATGAACTAGCCATTGAGTTAAATAGTGAAATAACAAACCTAGCTGAATTTATCAAACCAGTAAGGGAGGGGGCAAAATAATGGATGGTAAAATCCGAAATTGGCTCTCTTCTCAACCAATCCGCATAAAAGTGTTGGTATTTGGAATCATTATGTCGATTATACCGCTTTTGTTAACTAGTTATTATTATTATTCCAATGTTAAAGCTGACCTTGAAAATAGAATTCTAGCAAACCAGAAATTAGTTCTTCAAAACCTTTCAAGTGAAATTGAATTGGAGTTTAACCAGACATTTCGGCAATTGCAAATGGCTACTACTCTAAAGCAGCAGGGGAAGCAGCAGAGTATCTTTTATGATCTCTTACAACAAAATGAGTCATTTGAGGAAATTGTCATAACGGATGATGCGGGTTACATTCAAAAGAAAGTATCACGCTACAACTTAAATATTCCATTACAAAATGAAAAGTGGTTTTCAGATTCCTTTTGGTCGGATTTTCAATCAAAAAGTAAAACATTTGGGAAGGTCGAATTTAATCAATTTGGTCAGCCAATTGTGAAAGTAATGATTCCATTTATTGAAGACGGAAAGCAAAAAGGAATTGGGGCGATAATTCAGCTGCAAAAAATAATTGGTAAAATTTCATCACTTAGGCAGGAGGATTCAAGCTATTTATATCTGTTAGACAAAGATGGAAAAGTGATTGCCCACCAAGACTACAGTCAATTATGGAAAAAACACCCATCCCCAGCTGACCGAGACGTTATTGGGGTTCAAACAAAAATCAACGACTTAGGCTGGACACTGGTGATGGAGCAGCCAGCATCTACAGCGTACGAACCGATTAACCATATGTTCAGAAATGGCTTATATGTAGCGGCAATCGCAACAATTATTGTCAGTCTCATCAGTGTCTATGCCGGGCTCTATTTCACAACACCAATCATCTATTTGGAAAAAGGGATGAATAATTTAAAAACAGGAAAGAAACCAGCTCCCATTTTATTAAACCGTCAGGATGAATTAGGGAAGTTAGCTGAGGCCTTTAATGAAATGAGTAGAGAACTGCAGGAAAAATCTCTTCGGCTCGAACAAGAAAAAGAAAGGCTGAGTGTAGTAGTCGCTGGAATTGAAGCTGGTTTAGCACTGGTAACGAAAGATTATAAGGTAACATGGATGAATCCTTTGTTACAAATATGGCTTCATAATCAAGATGTTCATTTACCATGTTTCACATTATTAGGAGGAAAAAAGGAAGCTTGTGAAGATTGTCCAATCACCTGCCCAGAACTTGATGCGAACGGGAACTCCATTATGAAGACGAAAGGAGAAAATGGGGAGGAAAGAATTTTCAATCACCGCGTCTTCCCACTTAATCACGCTATGAATGGGGAGGGTGAGTTCTTAATTGTTATTGAAGACATAACTGAGCAAAAACAAATGGAAGAAAAAATGATTCAAACGGATAAATTAACTGCGCTTGGATTAATGGCATCGAGCTTTGCTCATGAAGTAAATAATCCTCTTGCCACTATTAATGTTTTCGCGGAGGATTTGATTGACCGGTTAGAACAAAAAGATACAGAGTTAGATGATGAAGAAATGGCGTTATATTTAGCGAAAATAAAAGAAAATACCGAAAGATGCAAAAGAATAACTAGTAATCTATTGAATTTTTCCAGAAAGTCGAATTGGACAGTTACACATATCGATGTAAATGAAACGATTACAAATAGTATTCATTTAGTGGAATCTACATTAAAAAATAAGCAAATTAAGCTAACTACAGAACTTCCTTATGACTTACCAGTTCTACTCGGTGATAGCTTAAAAATGATGCAAGTGATTGTCAATTTAATCAATAATGCAATTGATGCAATGGAAAAGGCTGGACAGCTTATGATTACTGCCAAAGTGGAACATAATTCAGTGATTATACAGGTAATCGATGACGGTTGCGGTATCGCACCTGAGGTGTTGAGCAAAATCTTCGACCCCTTTTACACAACAAAGCCAGTTGGAAAAGGGACGGGACTTGGATTATCGGTATGTTATGGCATCATTGAAGAATTTGGCGGCACGATCCAAATAGATAGTATAGAAGCATCTGGAACGACTGTAACAGTCCGAATACCGATTAGAAAAAGTTAATGGGAGGGAGATTTCCATGAGTGAAACAAAACTTTTAATTGTCGATGATGAAACTGATTTGGCAAGTCTTCTAGTGAAAAGACTTTCGCGGAAAGGTTACGAGGCCCATACAGTCGGAACTGCTGAGGATGCGCTGGCGTTATTAAAACAGCATTTTTTTGATATTGCTATTTATGATATTCGTCTCCCGAAGATGGACGGAATTTCCTTGTTAAAAGAAACAAAAATAGTAGCCCCTGAGACAGAAATTGTCATGTTAACAGGACATGGGACAATTGAAACAGCGATAGAAGCGATGAAATTGGGTGCCTTCGATTATTTAACGAAGCCTTACAATCTGTCAGAGTTAGAATTAACGATCAAAAAGGCTGAGGAAAATAAAAGACTAAAAATAAAAAATGACAATATGAAAAAAATAATCAAGCAGCAGAATCAATTCATGATCATTGGCGAAAGTCCTATTTTTAAGGAAGTAATTGACTTAACCCACCGTATTGCGGATAGTGAAGTCCCAGTACTGATAGAGGGAGAAAGCGGAACAGGAAAAGAGTTGTTTGCTAAAGCTTTGCATTATTGGAGCAGTCGTTCTGAGGAGCCTTTTGTCGCTGTGAACTCAGGAGCCCTCCCGGAACAGCTCCTCGAAAGTGAATTATTTGGTCACGTTAGAGGTGCATTTACAGGAGCAAACCAAGATAAGAAGGGTCTTGTCGAAGCAGCCGATGGCGGAACATTGTTTTTGGATGAATTAGGAGAAATGCCATTAGCCTTACAAGTAAAGCTGCTTCGTTTCCTTGAACTTGGGGAATTTCGTCGTGTAGGAGATGTAAGAGAGAGAAAAGTAAAAGTTCGCGTAGTGGCTGCTACAAATCGAAATATGGAAAAAGAAGTTGAAGAAGGAAATTTTCGTGAGGATTTATTTTACCGATTGAATGTCGTCAAATTAACGATTCCTCCTCTTCGTAAGCGAAAAGAAGATATTCCTTTATTAATCCAATACTTTATTAAGCAAAAGAAATCTTCAGAAAAAGTCCTTTCAAAGGATGCTTTTGCAGCATTGCAACACTATGATTTTCCAGGGAATGTTCGGGAACTTAACCATTTAATTGAAAGAGGGATGTTATTATCAAGCGGCGGGAGAATTGAAGCAGTCGATTTGCTGCTGCCAAGACAAAAGCCCATGGAAGGACGAATGAAGGAAGTGGAACTCTGCACATTGGAGAAACTAGAAAAGGAACATATCGCTCATGTGCTGAATCGATTGGCGTGGAATAAAACGAAAACGGCTGAAATCCTTGGGATCAGTGTGCGGAATTTATATCGAAAAATTGAACAAAATGGGTTAAAAGAATCATAGTTGTACCGGTTGCGTATTGTCTTTAGACAGGGTCCGATGTACATAGGGATCCACAATGTATTTCACGGAAATATAGCGATATGACAAAATGACATGTGCAACAACATACATATGACAAATCGTCAAAAAACAAAGCAGCAAAGGGAAAATCTCCTTTTGCTGCTTTTTCATTTGATCAGAAGTAATAGCTAGGTAAATCAAGACTTGACCATCATGAAGGAAAGGGATTTTTCCGGAATTGGAGGGGAATTAAATTTTGGCACGATCCTTGCATTAGTAATGGGTGTAATAAAATAATTCAAAGGAAGTGGCAAGATGTTGTCAAATATTGGTGTACCGGGACTTATTTTAATTCTTGTGTTAGCACTTATTATTTTCGGACCGAAAAAACTCCCTGAAGTCGGTCGGGCAGTTGGGCAAACCTTAAAAGAGTTTAAGAAGTCGGCTCGTGAACTAACAAGTGATGCAATCGAGGATGTAAAAAAAGAAACAAAGGATGTTTCCGACACATTCACAAAATAGGAGATGAGTTTAGTCATGGCTCTTAAGACAAAAAATGGTTTAGAACCAGAAGAATATGCCAAGCTTGCTGATGATTTTGTGCTTGATGCCCAAAAAGTTCTATCCGATAGTCGTTATGATACAAAATTAGGCTTAAATATGGCAAGTGACGCTAGGAAGGTCATAAATGGAAATTTACAAATTGAAGATTTTCACAAAATTTATTCAGCTTCATTATTGAAGGAATTTGGTGATCAATATGCTAGTGTGGCCACCACTACAAAATCAACGCAAAAGAAAGATACTGGTCCAAAATGGGGTATGGTGATTGATTTAAAAAAATGTGTTGGTTGTGATACATGTACCGTTTCATGTAAATCAGAAAATAGAACACCGCCAGGAATGTCCTACAATGTTGTCCTTGAAACAATTAAGGGTGATTTTCCGAACATCTCGGTAGTGAACCTGCCAAGGCCTTGTATGCAATGTGATAAACCGCCATGTGTACAGGTTTGTCCGACAAGAGCAACTTATAAGCTCGACAATGGCATTGTCACAATTGATAATGATCGCTGCATTGGCTGCCGCTATTGTATGATTGCTTGTCCATATGGAGCAAGGTCCTATGATTTTGGCGATGGATATGAGCAGGAAATGATAGGCTATAACGATGTGACCAGTCCGGAATATGGGGTGGAACGGGGCGAAAGGAAAAAAGGGAAGATCCCACAAGAAACTGTTCGTAAATGTAGTTTTTGTTATCATCGCCTGCAGCGTGGAGAAGAGCCTGCATGTGTGGAAACATGTATTGGCGACGCCCGTTATTTTGGTGATATGAGTGATCCAAATAGTGTCGTTTCCAAGCTTGCCGCTAGTCCTAGGGCGTTTCGTCTAAAGGAGGAATTAGGTACACAGCCACGAGTGGTTTATTTAAGATAGTAATCCTTCACTTGTGGTAGTTTTCAAACAGGGAGTGGTAAAAATGTTGACAAAAGCGAGTCTGGGTAAAAATATGCCTGCTTCTCAAAAAATGAAGCGATTAAGGAAGATTGAAATAATCTGGTGGACATGTTTAATCATATGTTTTGGTATAGGTATATACTCGATTATTAGCGGATATTTTTTAAAAGGGATGTCTTCAACATATTTATCAAACATCGTTCCATGGGGAGGCTGGGTTGCATTTTATATTTATTTTATCGGCATGAGTGCAGGTTCTTTTTTACTATCAACGATGATTTATGGATTCGGTATGGAAAAATATGAAAAGATTGGGCGATCAGCACTACTATCAGCAATAGTATGCATGATTACAGCGATTACCTTTATTTTCTTCGATATTGGCCGTCCAGACCATATTATGAATTCCGTTATTTATTGGAACGTCATGAGTACGATGTCATGGGAAATTCACTTTTATATTGTCTATATTTTGTTATTAGTGACGGAATTGTATTTTTCAATGCGGAAAGATTTGATTGCTTTAGCAAAAAACAATAATTTTAAAGGTAAATTGTATCGCTTCCTAACTTTTAACAAGCAAGAATTCACAGGAGCCGATCAAGCTCGTGATAAAAAAAGATTGAAGATTATGGGAATTATTGGTATACCACTGGCGATATTTGGAGTGCATGGGGGGACAGGATCGATTTTCGCAGTGGCAAAAGCACAACCTTATTTAAATTCTGGTTTATTTCCACTCATCTTTATTCTTTCTGCTCTTGTATCAGGTACCGCATTATCGATTGCCATTTATGTGGTAAAGTCTAAGGCTCAAAAACAGGACTTGGATGTTCCGATGGTTCGTTCGCTGGGCAGCATGCTTGCCTTATTTTTGGGAATTGAATTTATTATGGTTTGGTATGAATTTCTCATTGGAATTTATGGGTTAGGTCATGAAGAACTTGGAACGATCAAATTATTAACTGGAAGCAAATGGTGGTGGAGCTTCTGGATTTTTCAAATGGGGCTTGCCATGTTATTCCCATTAATCATTTTATTTATGAAAAAGACGCGGCAATCAGTCAATTGGATCTTAGCAGCATCTATCTTGACTATTATCGGAATTGTAGGAGTACGGTTTAATATGGTTGTGCCGACCTTGATTATGCCTAAATTAGAAGGAATGCCTGTTGGGGCTTATTATCCAAATCTGTCGGAATGGCTGACAACATTTGGACTAATCGCCATGTGTCTCATCATCTATACACTTGGAGAAAAAGTGTTTCCGATTGAGGAACAAGACTCTCATGAAAGAGGAGTGGGTAACTATGAGTAAGGACAATTTGAATCGTAGAGGATTTCTAAAAGCACTCGGTACATTTGGTGCGGTTGCGATTGTTGGCCCAGCTTTTGTTGGCCCAGTAAAGCAGGTGTTAGGAGGAGTATGGTCCGATGATGGCCATGGTATTGGGACCAATTATCAAGATTATACGGCGGAGGATATTATCTTCACTTCCTGTCAGCAATGTAATGCCAGTTGTACAATTAAAGCCTATATCGTTGCTGGACAACCTCATAGCCCTTATTCATCCATCGTTCGAAAAATTGCCGGGAATCAATACAGCCCGATTGGCATGGTACCATTCGGACATATCCAATATAATACACCGATTACCGAAGCGGTTAAAGGAACGGCTGATATGGCGAGAACAGGACATTCCTTTCGGGGAGCGAAAACTTGTCTGAAAGGGCAAGCCGGAATCCAAACTGCCTATGACGCTTACAGAATCCAAAAGCCCCTTAAACGTGTTGGAAAACGTGGAAGCGGCGTCTGGAAAACAATCAGCTGGGAACAAGCATATAAGGAAATCCTCGATGGCAGTAATGATCTTGGTACACCAGGGTTAAAGGAAATCTGGGCCTTTGTATCTGAAGACCAGGTGATGTCAGATTGGGAAAAAGTAAAGGTACAGGAAATGACAAAAGTAGAGTTTGATTCAAAATATAACAAAGTACTTATTGATACGAATCACCCTGATTTTGGTCCTAAATCAAACCAGATTGTCGTTATGTCTGGCCATCGAAGAGAATTTATTGAAAGATTAGCCAATGGAAGTATTGGATCAGCAAATTATTATGATCATGGCGGCTATTGTGGAGTTCAAAGTGTAATGGGAAATGTCCGTTCACATGATACGACTAAGCAAAAGCAACGGATGATTCCTGATTATGAAAATGCCGAATTTGTTCTTGTATGGGGAACCAACCCACTAACAGCTAATCGTGGGCCGACAACCTTTGCCCCGCAAATAACAAATGCCATCGATCGTGGCATGAAAATGGTTGTGATTGACCCCCGTTTCAGCAAAACAGCGGAGAAAGCGCATATGTGGGTTCCTGTTAAACCAGGCGGGGACGGTGCCCTAGCACTTGCCATGTGCCGCTGGATTATTGAAAATAAGCGCTATGATGAACAGTATTTACGAAATCCTAATGGCAAGGAAGCAGAGCTGGATGATGAACCAACATGGAGCGACGCTACCTATTTAGTGAATGTTAGTGATAAAAAAAGGCCGTTCTTGCGGGCTAAAGATATAGGTCTGGGTGATGAAGAATTTGTCGTATTAGAAAATGGCCAGCCTTTCTTGTTTACCAATGCTCATCAAGGAGACCTGGAGGTTGATACGACGATTAATGGGATTAAGGTAAAATCTGTTTTTAGCATTTTTAAAGATAAAGTGCTCGAAAAATCACAAGATGAATATTCACGTCAATGCAATATTCCAGTTGAACAAATTAGTGAAATCGCGAGGGAATTTACTTCACATGGAAAAAAAGTCGGGATTCACTCCTATCGCGGTCCAGCTATGCATGCTAATGGTTATTACAGTGTTCGTGCCATCAACATGTTAAACCATCTAGTCGGGAATCATGACTGGAAGGGAGGGGACACTGCAACGGGTGCGAAATTTAAGGTAACAGAAGGGCGCTATGATTTAGCCACAGTACCAAATGCCAATATCGCATGGGGGATTCCGCTTACAAGGCATAAAGTCCCGTATGAAAAAACGTCTCTATTTGCAAAGGACGGCTATCCTGCGAAGCGACCATGGTATCCACTCGGAAATAAATTAATTCATGATGTGCTTCCAAGTGCTGCAGAAGGATATCCATACAAAATTCGTGCTATGTTGATAAACCGGACTTCACCTATCATGTCTGGTCCGCGTTCGGATATGCAGAAAAAATTTATTCGCGATCAAAGGGTAGTCGAACTTGTAGTATCTTCAGATATCGTGATCGGCGAAACAACAAAGTATGCGGATTTTGTTTTACCTGACTTATCCTATCTAGAAAGCTGGAACGCAGAAGAAATATTCCCGATTTTAAAATATAAATTTGCCGGTCTAATCCAGCCAGTAACTCGGATTGTTCCAAATGCCCTGCCGACTGAGCAAGTTTATATCGATTTGTTGAAAGGGCTGGGGCTGCCTGGAGTTGGGGAAAATGCATTTGTCGATGGTTCCAATCTCGATTGTCCAGAGGATTATTATCTAAAACGCGTGGCCAATATTGCTTTCGATGGCAAGCAGCCGGTCCAGGATGCGAATGACGAAGAACTTGCTATTTTTGAGAATGCTAGGAAGAAAGCACTAGGAAAGTATTTTGATATAAACGTTTTGAAAAATGCGTTGAAACCTGAAGAATGGAAAAAAGTCGTTTTCGTCCTTAACCGAGGCGGAAGATATGAGCCGCTTGGTGATGAATATATTGGAACCCATATTAAATATCAATTTAATAATCTAGTTCATTTTTATGATGAAAAGGCAGCCGGATTTAAGAGTGCCTATACTGGCATGTTCTTCGAAGGTGTGCCAATTGCTGATGAAATTAGACTCTATAATGGAGAGGTTTATTCACCGCCAAAACCGTTTCAATTTATTAATTGGAAATCGAGGAATGTGGCGACACACCGCACAGAAAGTAATCCATGGTTAAGGGAAATCCGTCCGGAAAACTATTTATGGATTAACCCGGTTGATGCAAAAAAGAAGGGCATTAAAACGGGTGACACTGTTATGATTACTTCAACAAGTGCGGAAGTAAAAGGAATTGCACTCGTTACGCCGGGAATTAAGCCAGGGATTCTTGGTGCGAACTATAATTTTGGCCATTTCGCAAATGGTTCAGCGGATGTGAAAATTGATGGAACCGTACTAAAGAAGACTGAAAAATATGGTCATCTTCCGTTTGACACGAATGTCCCCCTTCATGAGGAAAGCGGCTATGCAAAGGAACGAGGAAGAGGATTCTCGGTCAATGCTTTAGCAGATAAAGACCCAAGCTATTTTGAAGGCTTTCTCGCAGATTTGATTATCGGCGGTCCGGCACAGCAAAATGTTTATGTTGACGTGAAGAAAGTGTAAACAAAAGGGAGGTTTCGAAAAGTGCAGACACTTGAGGAACTTAAAGGAAACTTAGCACTGGCAAATATTATGTCGGTTATTTGGCTCGGTGACTGGGATCGCTATGAAATTATTTTTGCTGAAATGCCAGAAACACTTAAAAAAGAATTTCCCTTTCATCCATTTTATAATAGGGAAGAAGTAGAAATCTGGCATGACAATCACTTTTTCATTCCTGGATCTTTTTTTGTCCCGCCATATTTCTCTTCTTATTACAGTCAAGACAGTGGTTCGTTGGAGGACAGCCAGAAAAAATTACTTTGTTTAATAGGACATTATGAAAGAATGGGATTTTTTTACCCGCTAGAAAATAATCTATATCCAGATCATTTGGGATGTTTGATGGTGTTTATCAGTTCTATATCCCAGGAGCAAATAAAAGCGGCACAAAGTCTTGATACCACATTATTTGTTAAGTTGAGTGCATTGAAAAATGAACTATTATCGGAATTTCTTTATCCTATTTTACAGCCATTGCTTAAATATGCAGATAATCGTGTGGAACATCTGTTTATTAAAGAATTTCTGAATTATTTTTGTCAAGCAGTAGAAAAAGATGGATTACTTTAATTATCTTAATTTGGTTTAAGCAATAGCCAAGTGATTTCCTGGTTAATAGTAAATGAAATTAGAGAGAACTTGAAAAAATAAGACAGGTGCCTGTCCTCAATTCTGAAAGTGGTCTCAATCGGGGGCAGACACCATTTGTATAGTAAATTCTATTTCTTTTTCTTTCTATATAACTCCATCGATTTGTACCCTTCGCCTAAGATTGACTCCATTTCAAACAATCGTTTTTCTTGGGTTTCTGGCTTTTTTGCACTGTAGACATAACGGGCCCAGTCTTTTTGATACCCAAAAGTTAATTCGTTATAAATATTTAATAATTCCTCGTTTTTAGATAAATATTGCTTAATATCATCCAAATGGACAATGTAGTCATCCACACATTGACTTGCTTTTTGGCTGGGGGCTTTTTTTGTCTTTTTTGGTGCGGACTTCAAACCCACCACAGTAAATACATCATTAAGGCTAACCATACGAGCAAACTTTAAGCTGCTTTCAAGTACAAATCCTTCTTCATCAACAGGTAATGCTTCCATGAAACGATCACGGTCTATGTATTCTTTGTATACCTTATTATTCTTTTTCGGATATGCACAGTATAAGTATCCGTTTTCTTCCAATAGTTGGTTTTCAATGACGGATTGAAGCTGATGCGTGAATTCCTTTAAACTAAAAATAAATATAAAGATTAGGTCATATTTAGCTTGTTTACTAGATGAATCATATTCTAGTTCATTAAATTCATCCATGTTATCTGGTACTTGGAGAATTAGCTTGTTAGTATATTTATTCAAATTCAGCTTATCTACAATACTTTTAGGTGAATTCATTTTATTTACTCCTTCAATTCATATATTCAAGATGGACTCATTCTTATTAATTCTAGTTCAGAACTTCAGGGTTAATCAAGTTTCTCGGACGTTTACCAGATAGTCCTGCCTGTAAATTATCAACCGCTAACTCAGCCATTTTCAGTTCTGTTTCATAAGTGGATGATCCTATATGTGGGGTTGTCACCACATTAGGAAACTGAAGTATTGGATGATCATGCTGTACCGGTTCTGTGCGAAATACGTCCAATGCAGCTCCGTAAATCTCCTTATTTGTTAATGCAGCAATCAGTGCTTCTTCGTCAACGGTTTTTCCTCTTGAACCATTTACAAAAATACAAGATTTCTTCATTAAATGAAATTCGCGTTCCCCGATTAAATTTTCGGTTTCGGAAGTAAGCGGTGTCATTAAGCACACAAAATCTGATTCCTTTAATAATATTTCTAGGTTACAATATGTGGCGTTATACGTTTCTTCTGCCACTATATTCCGAGTGCGATTATGGTACAGAATGTTCATATCAAAACCTAAATGTGCGCGTTTTGCGATGGCAGAACCGATTTTACCCATCCCGATGATTCCTAATGTTTTATGGTGTACATTAATTGCATATTGTTCTGTCGTTAAATGCTGCTTCCAATTTCCTGATTTAACAAAATGGTCTAATTCAGGGATGCGCCGTGCTGCTGCAAGGAGAATGCCGAAAATAGCATCAGCTGTTGTATCCTCTAATACGCCGGGTGTATTTGTTCCCATTATGCCGCGTTTTGTCATTTCAGCAATCGAAAGATTATTATATCCAGTGGAGTTATTAGAGACAATTTTTAATTTAGGAGCTCGATTAAGTAATTCCTGATCAACTGGAAGCGCAAGACCGACAATTCCTTCAGCTTCTTTGAGTGCATGCAGAAAGTCGGGATCTTTTTTGGGGTTTATCCCATTAAATATTTCAATATCAAAAGTTTCGGCTACTTTTTCAAGGGTTTCAGTTAAGGCGAAGTTATAGGCGATGATTTTTCTTTTCATTCGTAAGATTTCTCCTTTCTATTGAATAAAAGACACTACCTCTTTAAAGTGACATAAAGCATAATAACAGTCAACAATTCTGAAAATTAATATTCCTCCCATAAAATTCACAGGGTTATATGTCTGTGGATCTATTAAAGAATAGTCCAGTTAAAGACTTTTTATCCCAGGTACCGTTTTAAAGGCTTTCAATGGCGTGATTTGCATATTGGTATATTTTTTTGTAATGAGTATTTCCTATCATCATAGGTCTTAAGTATCAACTTTGTAATAATTGACAAGTTTGCTGCTTTTTCATAATAAGAATAGTTAGGACAGATAGAAAATCATTAAAAGGGGATGTTATCCAATTGAAAAAGAAACGCTTTCTTCTTACTTTAGTCTTTCTTTTATCTATGTCTATGTTTCTAGCATCTTGTGGCAGCAAGGAGGCGGACGTGGAAAAGGATGGAGCAAGCGGTGGCGAAAAAGCTGAGGAAAAACCAAGATTCATAAGTATTTTGACTGGTGGAACAGGAGGAACCTATTATCCACTTGGTGGCTCGTTTGCTAAAATTATTAAGGATGCAACAGGAATTGAAGCAAATGCCGAAACATCCGGTGCTTCTGCTGAAAACATGACAACCTTGAAAAAAGGCGATGCAGAATTTGCTTTTTCGCAAACTGATATTGCTTCATATGCTAATGAAGGGAAATTAATGTTTAAAGACAATAAAGTGGAAAATGTAAAGGCTATTGCGACCCTTTATCCGGAAACGATTCAAATTGTAACAACGAAAAAATCAGGGATTAAATCTGTGGAGGACTTAAAGGGCAAAAAGGTTTCCGTTGGTGCGCCGGGATCGGGAACGAATCCAAATGCCGAACAAATTCTCGAAGTGCACGGCCTGACTTTTAACGATATCAAAAAACAAGATCTATCATTCGATGAATCAACCGAGGGAATTCAAAACGGCACAATTGATGCCGCTTTTGTAACAGCGGGTACGCCAACGGGGGCGGTTGAAAGTCTATCGGCGACGGAAGATATCGTAATTATCCCAATTGCCCAAGACAATATTGAAGCATTGATTAAAAAGTACCCCTATTATATTAAAGATGAAATCCCTGCTGGAACGTACGGGTTAGAGAGTGCTGCTTCAACAGTAGCCGTTCAAGCCATGCTGGTGGCAAGAATTGATCTTTCGGAAAAAGTAGTTTACGACATAACAAAGGCTATCTTTGAAAATATTGATAAAGTGACACATGCAAAAGGAAAGTTAATTAAAGTAGAAAACGCACTAAACGGTGTAGGGATTGACGTCCATCCAGGGGCAAAAAAATACTTTGATGAAAAAGGGGTAAAAGCCCAGTAAGCTGTGAATCTATTAATATTATTTCAGAAGATGACCGGCTGCAAGTGTGCGAGCCGGTCTCCTTTTCTCCCGTTTTAGAACAATCTGTTAATTGGTCCGATGTAAGGAGAATATATGAAAAAAAGGAAGCTAGTCCAACTAATCATTATTCTAGTAATTTGCTTTGTATTTGCTATCACTATCATAGCATACCTTCCAATCAAGCAAGCCATTGTGTTTCAACCGATTCTTTCTACAGCAAAGCTTGCCTTCATTCCAGTAAATGACGAATCGCAATTCAAGATTAAATACACGCATTCGATTCATTTAACGGATGTGGTCGAAAGTTATAGAATAACAGCAAACCAAATGATTCAACAATATGAACTAATGTATGAGGATTTTTCCATTGGTATGCCTTCTAATGCTGAGGAAGGAGAAACTTTTGAGCGAAAAAATGGAAAATATTATATTAGAAATATGAAAAGGGTCTTTCCATCCTTTTATTTACGAATTGGACAGGTTCGGTCCAACCATCGGGTGATGTTTAAAAATAAGGAATATCAATTAGCGCGTTCAATCAAACCGGGGTCTTCAGTCAAGGTAGAAATACGAAAGTTGACCTTTTATGAGCAATGGAAGGGAGTGAATATCCTTGATTCATTTTAAAGGGGCACTATCTGGGGAAAAACAGCAAGAACTGATGGAGAAATATGATCCGGAGGCTGGAACAAGGAAGTTAAAGGGTATATTTGGCTGGATTACATTTGCAGGTCTTTTAGTGTTTTCCTTATTTCAACTTTATACGAGTATATTTGGTGTATTAACAGCACAGCTTCAACGCTCGATTCATTTAGGTTTTGCGCTTGCACTAATTTTTTTACTTTTTCCAGCAAGAAGGAAAAATAGGGGGAAAGAACATAAGGTTGCATGGTACGATGTGATGCTTGCCATAATATCAGTGATAGTGGGCGCCTATTGGCCATTGATGATTGATGATTTGGTAGTAAGGGCTGGAAATGTAACGAACTTAGATTTTTATGTAGGACTTGCAGCAATTTTATTAGTACTTGAAGCGACTCGCCGGGCAGTTGGCTTGCCCATTACGATTATAGCAGTCATTTTTATGGGCTATGCAATTTTCGGACCATACATGCCAGGTTTTATTGCACACCGTGGACTTGATCTAGACCGGTTAGTTCAAACAATGTTTTTTACCACTGAAGGGATTCTAGGTACCCCGCTTGCTGTTTCATCAACGTTTATCTTTCTTTTCTTATTATTTGGATCTTTTTTAATCAAAACTGGGGTTGGGGAGTATTTTAACGATCTTTCGATTGCGGTTGCGGGTAGGAGCGTCGGCGGGCCGGCAAAGGTGGCTGTTTTTTCCAGTGCGTTGCAGGGAACGATTAGCGGCAGTTCTGTCGCAAATGTCGTGACTTCGGGTGCGTTTACCATCCCAATGATGAAAAATCTTGGCTATAAAAAGGAATTTGCCGGTGCCGTTGAAGCGTCATCTTCCACAGGCGGTCAATTAATGCCGCCTGTCATGGGCGCTGCTGCCTTCCTCATGGTAGAGTTTATCGGAGGTGGAATCAGTTATTGGGATATCGCAAAAGCGGCTTCCATTCCGGCTATCCTATACTTTACAGGAATTTGGATTATGACACATTTCGAAGCCAAGCGTATCGGTCTTCGAGGGTTAACTAAGGAAGAAATGCCAAGCAGGAGAGAGGTTTTTGGAAAGCTATACTTACTTTTGCCGATTATTGCGATAATTATTTTAATGATGTCCGGGATGAGTGTAATTCGGGCAGCATTATGGTCAATTGTGATTACCATAGTAGTAAGTGCGCTCCGAAAAGAGACGAGAATTGGCTTTAAAGGAATCATTGAAGCACTTGCTGATGGAGCACGTACCGCCCTCGGTGTTGCCGCAGCAACAGCGGCTGCTGGGATTATTGTTGGGGTGGTCACGAAAACTGGTCTTGGCTTGAAAATGGCAAACGGGCTCCTTGATTTAGCTGGAGGTGCGTTGCTTCCTACATTATTTTTGACGATGATTGCCTCTTTGATCCTAGGGATGGGTTCGCCAACAACGGCTAATTATGTTATTACCTCTACGATTGCTGCACCCGCTATCATTTTGTTAGGCGTACCTGATTTATCGGCGCACTTATTCGTGTTCTATTTTGGAATTGTTGCCGATATTACTCCGCCAGTGGCCTTGGCTGCATTTGCTGCGGCTGCGATTTCGGGCGGTGAGCCGTTCAAAACGGGGGTGGAGTCATCAAAGCTGGCTATTTCCGCCTTTATCATTCCATACATGTTTGTTCTATCACCGGAGTTGTTGATGATTGATACTACTTGGACATATCTGATTTGGGTTGTGTTTACCGCCTTGATTGGGATGATTGCGATTAGTGCAGGTGTAATTGGGTACTGGATGCGAAAAATGTTCTGGATTGAACGGATTGTTACCTTTGTCGCTGGTTTGTGTTTAATCTATCCTGAAAAAATTAGCGACATGGTTGGTTTAATTTTATTTGGCGTACTGTTTCTCATCCAATTTATGTATAAAGACGGTAGAATGGCAAAAGTACAAAAAAGCTAAAACGAAGTCTCCTTTAAAGGGGGGCTTTTTTTTGGACAGGGATGGAAAACTATTTCCAGGTTGAAGAAATAACTGAAGCGTATAATTATGTTCAAATTGAATACGTGGCACTATAGTAACTAGCCTATTATTTTGCTAAAATATTAAGAGCAATTAGTTTTTTAGGATAAATGTCATATAGTGTTCTAAAATTAATTTTCTGAATAATGAAGTATGGTTGTGTTCAGGCAAGGAGGAATTGTCGATGTGGGATTTTGACATGAATATAGATCAAATTGCTAGAATTAAAGTAATCGGTGTCGGCGGTGGGGGAAATAACGCTGTTAACCGGATGATTGAGGATGGAATTCAAGGCGTCGAGTTTATTGCAGTGAATACAGATGCACAGGCTCTTAAACTATCAAAAGCAGAGATTAAGATGCAAATTGGGGCAGCATTGACAAGAGGATTAGGGGCAGGTGCTAATCCTGAAGTAGGCAGAAAGGCAGTCGAAGAGAGCAGAAAGCAGTTGCAAGAGGTACTAAAAGGTGCGGATATGGTCTTCGTAACTGCCGGAATGGGCGGCGGTACAGGTACAGGGGCAGCACCGGCGATAGCGGAAATCTCTCGTGAGATTGGTGCCCTTACAATCGGAGTGGTCACACGTCCTTTCGGTTTTGAGGGGAGAAAGCGATCTGTAAATGCAGCAAGTGGAATTGAGTTAATGAGGGAAGCAGTAGATACATTGATTATTGTTCCAAATGATCGTTTATTACAGATTGTTGATAAAAAAACACCGATGGTGGAAGCATTTCGAGAAGCGGATAATGTCCTACGGCAGGGTGTTCAAGGGATTTCTGATTTAATTGCTGTCCCCGGTTTAATCAACCTTGATTTCGCTGACGTGAAAGCAATCATGACCAATCAAGGTACAGCCTTAATGGGAATTGGGATTGCAAAAGGTCCACACCGTGCTGTTGAAGCAGCAAAAAAAGCGATTTCCAGTCCTCTGCTTGAAACGTCCATCAATGGGGCTCAAGGGGTACTTATGAATATCACAGGTGGCAGTAATTTAAGTCTGTATGAAGTGCAAGAGGCAGCCGATATCGTTGCGTCCGCAGCGGACAAGGAATTAAATATGATTTTTGGTTCTATCATTAACGAGAATTTAAATGAAGAAATTATGATTACTGTGATTGCGACTGGGTTTGTGGATCAAGAGACTCCATCCGAAAACATATCATTAAATGATGTAAAAGCACGTTCTAGACGTGAACAAATCATCCAGGAAGAACCTGTACAGGACTTTGAACCAGATTGGCAGCAACCTGAAGAACAAGAATTAGAACAACATCCGTCATCAGAGCAACAAGATGATTTATTGGATATACCGGCGTTTTTACGTAATCGAAATAAAAGGTCTAGAAATTTTTAAAGAAACTATACTAGCCCCTAATCGCGATAAGATTGGGGGTTAGCTTTTTTCTTGTATTTGCTCAAAAAAGGACACAACCAGTTGATTTAGCTTTTGGACATGAATTTTTTCGAGGTTGTCTCTGTTCGTATTTAATGATGAAAGGGCGCTTTCGACAAGAAATTTTCGCGGCTTCTTATTGTTCAATAATTCATCATGAATAAAATCTAGCAGCTCCATGTATTTATTCTGTTCGTCATTTTGGTTAAGGGCTTTTTTTAATACAAGTATGGTATGGTAAAGTTCCTGTTGGAACATTCTATGGCTATTTTGACAAAACGGCAGCCACTCGTCTAAAACCACGGGGGGAATTAATTGTTCTCCCGCTTCTGACACCTCATCCACTAACTTCAATGTACGGTTCATACTATATTTAACTATTTTTTCAAGACTCATAGTTGTTGACTTATTGGCCATTCTGGAAAATTTAAGGTTGTGAAGTAATATCCCTAAAAACATGATGGCACAATCTAACAAATAGGGCTTTTTCCCCTCTCCGAAGATATCAATGAAACGGTTGTAAACCCATTGGAGATTCCTTATTTGGCCATTTCTAATAAATTGTTTAAGCTCTTCATCATTTGAAACAAGTACCTCTTCAAATAAAAATAATAACTTATTTGCCCTATTTGTTTTCAATTGTAATTCCACTTGTTTGATGAAGATATCGATGTTAGCAGGATCTTCTCCGATGAGTAATTCATTTCGTTCATGATCAATTTTCTTATATATCATTTTAAAAAGAGCGATTAATAATTCGTTTTTAGATGAAAAATAGTTATAAAATGTTCCTTTAGAGATTCCACTGTAATTTAATATATCCTGAATAGACGTTGCTTGAAATCCCTTGTCAATAAATAATTGACGGGCCGCATCTATAACATGCTGTTTCCTGTCATTCATTTGATCACCCTTAATCATTTTTAGACTGCCTGTATAAAAATTATAGTACCTTATTTTTTTACGGGATACAAACCCATTAAATAACAGGATATTTTTTGATTGCATTATTTGTACCAAAGGTATAAGATAATGTTTATGCGAATTTAGAGAATAAATTTGAACAATACGTCAAAGGGGGAACAATAATGGATCATTCCATAAAAAAGCACAATCGTCCGCCGTACGGTATTATTGCGGTTTTAATGATTGGTGCATTTATTTCATTTTTAAATAACACGTTATTAAACATTGCACTTCCTTCAATTATGAAGGATTTGAATGTTGAAGCATCCACAGTTCAGTGGCTGACTACAGGTTTTATGTTAGTAAATGGGATTTTGATTCCAATCAGTGCATTCTTAATTCAAAAATTTTCTGTTCGGCATATATTTTTAGCTGCCATGGCTTTATTTACAGCAGGGACGATACTTGCTGGATTTGCTCATGTTTTCCCGCTTCTTTTAGCAGGCAGGATGCTCCAAGCTGCCGGCTCAGCTATTCTAATGCCACTGTTAATGAATGTGATGTTAGTTAGCTTCCCGATAGAAAAAAGGGGAGCAGCAATGGGTGTTTTTGGACTGATTTTAATGTTCGCACCGGCGATTGGCCCTACATTATCCGGCTGGATCATTGAACATTATGATTGGAGAATGCTTTTCCATTTTATTACACCAATTGCTATTATCGTTTTATTACTGGGAATTTTCTTGTTAAAAGACAAAAAGGAAAAAATCGATATTCGTTTGGATTTCTTATCCCTTCTTTTATCAAGCATTGGTTTTGGCGGTATTTTATATGGATTTAGTTCTGCAGGTAGTAAGGGATGGGATAGCCCACAAGTATACGGAACAATTATAGTGGGTGTTATTTCATTATTCGTGTTTATATTGCGTCAGTTTAAGCTAGAACAGCCATTATTAAATTTCAGGGTCTATAAATACCCAATGTTTGCTTTGTCATCTGTCATAGCTATGGTCGTAAACATGGCGTTGTTTTCCGGAATGCTTTTGCTTCCTATCTATGTTCAAAATCTTCGCGGCATATCACCAATGGACGCAGGGTTATTGTTGATGCCAGGTGCGATTTTGATGGCATTCATGTCGCCGATAACAGGAAAATTATTTGATAAAATTGGTGGTCGGATTCTTGCTGTCATTGGTTTAATTATTATCGTTGTGACGACCTATGGATTTAGTAAATTAACACTTCAAACAACCTATACACATCTAATCATTTTGTACTCAATTCGTTCATTAGGAATGTCAATGGTTATGATGCCTGTTTCAACAAATGGTCTAAATCAATTGCCTAAACAATTTTACCCGCATGGTACGGCCATGAACAATACATTAAACCAGGTGGCCGGTGCTATTGGTACTGCATTAATGGTCACCATCATGTCAAATCGTGCAGCATCACAGGCGAAAGAACTGGGTCAAGAAGCTATGAAGCATTTGAAAGGAAAGCCGACTCCGGAAGCGATTGCAGAAATGAAGCAGCAAGTTATGATGCAAGCAACACTAAATGGAATTAATTACTCCTTCCTAATTGCTACCTTTATTGCGGCCGTAGCCCTAGTACTTGCATTTTTTATCAAACGAGTCAAACAAGCAGGAGAAGATCTTAAAGGAGGAAGCCCAGCAAAAGCTTCCGACAAAAAAATCGCCTCAAAATTAGCAGAAAACTAAAAGACGTGGTGCCTGACACCCTTTCTACCATTTGCAATATGATGATAAGCGTATGAGCCCATTTCTTTTTATAAGGACGTGGGCTTGTTTTTATATGGGTAAAATATAGGAGTCAATTTTTCCGGCCGAATTGAAAAGAAGAAGAACAGTAATTTTTGTTGGGTGTCCAGCATTTTATTTCCGAAAATTCTCAAAATAAATTTTATTGAAAGCGTATGCTATAATGGTGATAAAAAACAACAGCAAGGAGAAATCGCTATGTTGAAAGATCTTTTTATGGGCTTATCCCAAAACCAATTTCTGAATAGTGCTGCTAAAAAATATGGTTTAAAAATGGGGGCGCAAAGCGTCGTTGCTGGGACGAATATACCAGAGGTTATCAAAAGCATTAAGGAACTTAATGCCCAGGGTATCTCTTGTACTGTTGATAACTTAGGAGAGTTCGTTTTTCGAGAAGAAGAGGCAACAGGAGCGAAAGAACAAATTCTACAAGTCATTGAGGCGATTCACGAGAACAAAGTGGATGCCCACATTTCATTAAAACCAACACAAGTAGGGTTGGATATCGATTATTCTTTTTGTTTAAACAATATCAGAGAGATCGTCGATAAAGCGAGCCAATATAATATGTTTATCAACATCGATATGGAGGACTTTAAACATTTAGAGCTTACCTTTAATATATTGGACGACCTTTCGCTTGATTTTGATAATGTTGGTACCGTCATCCAAGCTTATTTCCATAATGCACTGGAGTACGTTGAAAGATACAAAAATTATCGGATTCGTCTTGTAAAGGGTGCTTATAAGGAATCTGAAGAAATCGCTTACCAGGATAAGAAAGATATCGATGCCAATTATATTAAGCTGATTGAATGGCATCTATTAAACGGAAAATTTACTTCAATTGCTACACATGACCATAGGATTATTAATCATGTGAAGGATTTTGTTAAACGGAACGAAATTTCCAAAGATAAATATGAATTCCAAATGCTTTATGGTTTTAGAAAAGAGCTTCAGATAAAATTAGCAAGCGAAGGCTATAACTTCTGTACGTATGTTCCTTTTGGAAATGACTGGTACGGATATTTCATGAGACGTTTGGCAGAAAGACCGCAAAATTTAAATCTTGTTGCCAAGCAAGTTTTTAACAAAAAAACCAACACCATCATTGGTGTAGCGGCAGGGGCATTTTTATTAGGAAGAATGACAACGTCTAAGGATAAAAAGAAGAAGCGTAAATGATGTAAATGTCGTTTTTCAGACGAAGAGACTACCCGCATAATGTGCTGGGTAGTTTTTTTATATCCTGTTAGGACGGAATGGGATAAAACTTGGGTAATTTCACAAGAAAAAAGCCTTCAACATTTATTTTCTATATTTACAAGCTGTTTATATTTAAAAGAACATTTTTTAAACGTTTTCAAATCAAATGGACAATTGCTTACCTAAGCAATAAACTTTAACTATATGTACATAAACGTGAAATGAGATGCATTCTATTATGTGAAATATTGAACAAAATTCTCGGTAAATTAGGATTGGAGGAGAAGGATAATATGGCACACTATAATTGGTTAGAAGCAATAAACGTGACAGAAGAAATGGTAATAAAAACGGATAACCGACTTCCTGTCATATGGATAAGTGCATTAGATTGTACTGGTTGTAAGGAGGCTTTTACTCGGTCCTTCGAACCAAGTACCTTGGATACGATTTTGAATTTTATTTCATTGGAATACAGTGAACTTCTCTCTGCAGCAAGCGGCGACCAAGTGGAAGCCCATAAAGAATCTATTTATGAAAAATATAGAGGGGAATATGTCCTAGCTATTGAAGGCAGTATTCCCGGGAGTGATGAATTTCTTATGGTCGCAGGAAAATCAGTAAGAGATGAGATTATTCATGCGGCAAAAAATGCAAAGGCTGTCATTGCTTTTGGAAGCTGTTCGGCATGGGGAGGGATTCCGGCTGCAGGTGTTAATCCAACGAATGCCTTGGATATCAGGGCAATCATTCCCGAGGATGTCCCTGTTGCACTAGTCCCTGGATGCCCACCGATTCCTGAGGTCATTATTGGAACATTATTACATGTCCATTTTCACGGGACACTGCCTGAGCTGGATAAAAAGCTGCGACCAAAAGTTTTCTATCAGACAACTGTTCATATGACATGCCACCGCAAATCCTTTTTTGACCAAAAGTTATTTGCCCACTCTTATGATGATGAGGGGGCAAGGAAGGGGTATTGTTTGTTTAAAATTGGCTGTAAGGGGCCAACAGCATTTAATGCCTGTGAATCGATGGGTTACGACCGTTGCATTTCTGCTGGATTTTCTTGTATTGGCTGCTCGGAAAAAGGATTTTGGGACAAAGGTGGATTTTGCAGCAAAAGAAAAAAGTAAACTCACAGGAAAACACATTAAAGCTGATTTTTAGTGGTTACGACACCAAATAGGAATACAAAAGGGCGAATCCATTTTGGTTTCGCCCAACTGTCCTTTTCTCATTATCCTAAATATAAAAACTATCGTAATAATAGAAAGGGTGTCAGGCACCATTAGTAACAGCGTTGTAGGAGAAATTGGCGTCATCCCATTGATACAGGCCTTCTTGGAGTTTTATTATGGAATCAAATGGGCGTTGCAGGGCGAATTCCTCTTCTGGTTGCAGGTCTTCCATGTTGTTTTTTTGCTGGTCGATCAAATGTTTTTTTAATCGAACCATGTCTGTTTTAGAGGCAATACGAATAATCTTATCTAAGGTAATTTTCTTTTCACTAATTCCATAGCTCTTACAAATGCTCGTTTGAAAACTCTTGTTATATTGGATCATCATGTGTAAGTCGTTGATACATGCCACGCCAAACACTTCTTTAATGACATCCTCGTAGCGAAGTTGTGTGCCAGTTGCAAATTTAATGATATTTTTCTCTGGATTTTCTAAGAAATAAACTGTTTCAATTGAATTTTCCATGCATAACACCTTTTCTACAATTAATTTATCGTAAAGCTAGTCTATGGACAGTTACATTGAGTTGGTCTTGATAAAGAAATTGAACAATTTGTGCTGATGCTAATGATTTATATGACTGCTCACTATAATCAGTATAACACATATATAGTATAACATACTTTGAACGAATACCGTGGCGTTTCCTAATTTTTGTAGATTTTTGTCGAAATAACTTCATGGAAATAGCAAACCCCTGTTTCTTAGACACCTTAATCGATATCTGCATGACCGGGAAATAGTTATAAAAAGTTCACAGGAATGTGAGTGAAATTACTATAAAATAAAACTATGTTAAATATTTCACAAACATTAAAAGAGCAATTGTAAAAAGGAGCACATCTTATGGGATTCAGTAAACCGGAAAAAATTTTAGAAATTACCGTGGAAAATGGCGTTAAAAAAACAAAATATGCTTCTGTCCAAACGATGATTTTAGGTTTTGAGGCTGGTGCATTCATTGCATTAGGTTATTTGTTATTTATTCGTGTAACCGCAGCACTATCTCCTGATTTAGAGGGGATAAGCAGTTTAATTGGCGCATCTGTTTTTCCAATCGGCCTTATTCTAACCTTACTTGCTGGTGGGGAACTTTTAACGGGGAATATGATGGCTGTACCACTTGCAAGGATGGCGAACAAGGTAAGCACAAGAAGCCTATTCTATAATTGGTTCCTCGTTTCGGTCAGTAACTTTATCGGTGCTATTTTTGTTGCCTACTTTTTCGGCCATCTTGTTGGACTTACGGAAACGGCGCCATACCTTGCGAAGACAATTAGTGTGGCGGAGCACAAGCTTGAAGCATCCTATTTACAAGCCTTTCTTTCAGGGATTGGCTGTAATTGGCTGGTCGCCGCAGCCGTATGGCTTTCTTACGGTGCTAATGATATGACCGGAAAAATTGCGGGTATTTGGTTTCCAACGATGACATTTGTGGCAATCGGATTTCAACACGTAGTCGCGAATATGTTTGTCATCCCAGCAGCGATCTTTGCCGGCCAATTTACATGGATTGAATATGTACATAATTTTATCCCGGTCTTTCTAGGAAATGCCGTTGGTGGAACACTATTTATTGCGATGGCTTATTGGTACGCGTATAGGAAAAATGAGCCCCCCTATTCCGATTCAAAGGTCATCCAGCCTATGGAAAAGGTAGGGTAATTCCCATTTTAATTATGATTTGTCTGCAGTGGTGGAACTGAGGTTCTGCTACTGTTTTTTTACATAAATGGCTTCAAAGCTTTCCATCCCTTGGTAATAATGACATGCTGCGTGGAATAAAATGGGTGAGTGGGAGTAATTAACCCGCGCAACTACAGTATTTTCGACGGACATCAAAGTATAAAGAGAAAGAGGAGAAGTTGAGGGAAATGGGGAAGCGGACATGGTCAATTTCAATTTTTTTAATAGGTAGTTTAATTGGACTAACGGGGTGTACAGAAAAAACGGCAAATGAAACTTCTCGAGAAGGAAGGGTTACCGAACCGCAAAAGAAACCGAATCAAAAGCCGTCAGAAGAACCTCAAAAGGTAGAAGAACAAAAGCCAATTGTCGTAAATGTCATCGAACCAAATACAAAAAACATATTAAGAACCTTTTTACCGGTAGATTTGGGTTTTGCGACAGACCCAGTAGCCTATAAAAAGGAAATGGGAAAGTGGGCGAAGGATTTAGCGAGAGGGACAGAAACTGCGAACGGATATGATCAACGAATGGTTCTAGATAAGATTGATGCGAATGGTCAGATCATCAAAGGAAAGCCACAGATTATTTTAGATGAGGCAGAATTAGTGGAAAGAATAATGATGGCTTCCATTATGGGCGGCGATGTAGAGCTACCGTTACAGGTGACCGAAAGTGGCTATATGCCTGAAGATGCTGCTCATTTAAATGAGGTGGTGGTAGCATCCTTTACGACTTACTTTAGCAGCGGAGTGGTTGGCCGTTCAAAAAATATTGAGCTATCTGCACAAGCCATCGATAATATCATTGTTGGAAAACAGGATATTTTTTCTTTTAATTTAACTGTTGGCCCAAGTGACGCTGAACATGGGTATCAACCAGCTAAGGAGATCGTAAATAAGCAATTAGTCGATGGAATTGGCGGGGGAATCTGCCAGACCTCCTCTACCTTGTTTAATGCAGTTGATCAAGTAGCTGTAAGTTATATCGAAAAGCATCATCATTCCTTATCCGTCGGCTATGTACCGGCAGGGAGGGATGCAACTGTTTCTTACGGCGGGCCGGACTTCCGCTTTCAAAATACGACGGGTGTGCCGTTTATCATTAAAACGATTTACGGCAAAGGGAAAATAACTGTTGAGGTGAGAACATCTGCAGCGTATCAAAGCCTTATCGCGAAAAGGAATTAGCGCTTTTATATGGATCTACTAGTAATAAATGAATGGTTTATTAAATTAATTTAAAGAACAAAAGAGTGCAATAATAGATGAGGATGAATCGAAACGGTAGCTAACGGTTCGGTTCATCCTCTATATGTTTTATCATAGTTAAAAAAATTCAATTTTCGCCTAACACCTTATTCAAGCCCATTGATTACAATGGCTTTTCCTGGCAGGAAATCTTCTCCTGTATCCAGGTAGCGAACCGATACTTGATCTCCTTCTTTTAAATAAATCGCTAACGGTGCTTTTTCAGATGAAATTAGATAGTTTTTATGGTTGTCTAATAGAAATGAAACGACCGTGAAATCTCCGGACTTTTCTTTATAAACTCGGAGGACTGTTCCGGATGTTTGCTTTTCTTCGGCTTTAGAACTGCCGTCCACTGTACCTTTCCCTCTTTGTAAGGCTGTCTTATATTGTTTTAATGCTTCATTTGGGGTGACCCCATAAACAGAAATCTCCGGATTTGCTGCCGAGACGATAAAGTAATTTTGCAAAAAGCCGTTCGAATCGAGTACTGGTGTTAACCAGCTTGCTTCCCCATAAAAGTTGTATAGAATCGGCATTTTGCCATGCAATTTCTTTTCGATGAATTTCTTCTCGATAATCTGCAAAGCTCCTTGTGAATCCATATAAGACTGATCTGGATTCCCCGTATAGTATGTCGCCTTACCAGTTCTTGCGTTTGTCAGTGAGTAGCCGAGCATTGAGTCGACACCTTCTTTAGGACTAGTAAAATCAGTAAAGTAATACATGACTCCATTTTCATCAAAAATTGGACTTACATTTGCCTCTGTTCCTTCATCAGAGGGGAGCCTTACATCGGATTTTCCGAATTTGCTATTCCAAAATCCATGAATGAAGTTCCCAAAGTAGCTGTTTTGCAGACTGACTGCCTCAGGTGATACGGCGCCATCAATAAAATCCGGAACCGCTGCTAATGGATATTCTTTCGTTTGCCCGTTCTTCGAATCTACTGCAACAATACCTTCAATATCAAATCCATTACGTGCCGAAATAAATTTACCGTAAGTACGGATATAAAACGGTTTTCCCTTTTCATCTATTTCTAATTGTACGTCTCCATAGAAAATCTTCTTCGGATATTTCATACGAATATGTCGCTCGATATTTTTATTAAAGAATGAAGAAGGGGTGTAAACCATTTCTGATTTGATGAATATAGGATTTGCCGACGAATCGGTCGCACTTAAGGAAAAATAACCTGGTGTCTGATCACCTTTCCACCATTTAAAAAAGCCTGAGAATTCAACAGGTGCAACATACACATATTCACCCTTTACTTTTTGGATTTGTAAATTTCCAAGTTCGTAGTAGCTTGTATTCGGGACTTGGCCGAAAGCTTTTTTCATTTTATTCCGGGCAAACTGCGGTGGTACACTTGCAGGTGTTTCTGTTTCATCAAAGGTCTTGATTTCAACTTTTTGCTCCATTTTGGCCATTTCATATTTTTCGTCAGCATTAAAAATAAAGGCGGTTAGGAAATAGCACCCCGCGATGAGGCTAACTAAGAATAGTAAGCCCTTCAACTTTCTTTCTGTTCCTTTTGATAGAACGACTCCTCCTGCGGTAAGTAGGACGGCTAACGGCCATAAAGAGGAGAAGTTTCTATCAAAATTACTAAAATAATAGAAGGCAAATACAGCAGGCATCAATATGATTACCACCGCTATCATGACTCCCGACCTTAGCTGTTTACTCTCTTTCGCACTATGCTGATTATTTTTATAAAACGGTATAAGAATTAGGGCAGAAGCAATCCCAATAATCAGGATAAATAAAAATATGTTCCCCATAAAAATCTCCTTTTCAACTTTGTCCTTACAACCGGTCAGATAAATATACGGATTATCAACTGGAAAAGTTTCACTGAATCTTGATGTATGTTTTACAAAAAAACTAAAAAGCTATTAAATATTATTATTAACCAACAGGAATGAAAAAAAGAGAAGGAGGTCATATCTGGTTTAAACCCAAGAGACCTCCTCCTAATATATTGAATCATTACTCGTAAGAACGTTCTAACTCTTCAATAAGGGAACCGACATACGAGACTGCTTTTCTAATCGGATCTGGTTTCGACATATCCACACCTGCATGTTTTAAAAGTTCAAGCGGCTTCATGGTTCCGCCGGCACGAAGGACTTCAAGCCAGCGATCTACAACTGGCTGGCCCTCCTCTTGAATCATTTGGGCAACAGCAGTGGATGCAGTTAAGCCGGCAGAGTAGGTGTATGGGTATAAGCCCATATAATAGTGCGGCTGACGCATCCAGGTTAGGCTAGCACCTTCATCGATCTCTACGGTATCTCCCCAGAATTCGGAAAGAACTGCACCAGTTATCTCCGTTAATGTTTTGGCTGTAAGGGCATTGCCATCTTCAACAAGAGCATAAACCCTGCGCTGATATTCAGCTTCAAGTAAGTGAGTTACAAAGTTATGATAATAGGTTCCAAGAAGCTGTAAAACCACCCAGCGGCGCATTTGTTTATCATCATGTTTAGCAAGCAAATGCTGACCTAATAACATTTCATTCATCGTAGATGGTGCTTCGACAAAATACATTGATGGACGGACATTCATAATCCGCTGGTTTTTATTCGCTAAATAAAAATGTCCTGCATGACCAAATTCATGTGCTAGGGTGAAGCAGCCGCGCATATTATCCTGCCAGGTAATAAGAATATAAGGATGGGCACCATATGGGCTTGAGCAGAAGGCACCCGTTGATTTCCCAACGTTATCTGCAAGATCAACCCATCTCTCGTTAAAACCGCGTTCGATAATTTCACTGTACTCAGGTCCCATTACTTTTAAAGACTCTAAAATTAATTGACTCGCTTCCTCATAGGTAGTTTTCGGATTAAAATCCGGGTCCAATGGAGCCTTTAAATCACAAAAAAGCATTTGATCAAGACCTAAAACCTTTTTCTTTAATTGGGCAAAACGGCGCATATGCGGAGCCAATTCTGTAAAAATGGTGTCAATCTGATTATTGTACATTTCTAGCGTAACCTGCTGTGGTTCCAGGAGCATGTGGGTAACAGAATCATACTTACGCAGGCGGGCAAGGGTAACCTGCTTATTTACCTCTGTGGCATACGTTTGTGCCATTGTGTTTTTATACTGCTTTAGCGTTGAAACGAAGGAGTTGTAAGCCTTTCAGCGAACGTCCGTATCTGCGGAAAACTCGTAGCGGTTCTCAAACAAGGCAAACGATACAGGCATTTCATTTCCAGCAGCATCATGAATAGGAGAGAAATCCATATCAGCCAGCTTAGACATTTGATAGATTTGATAGGGAGCACCTTGCAATTCACCAAGTGCTGCCAGTGCTTCTTCCGTTTCAGGTGATAATTTATGCTTTTTCTTTTCCAGAAGCTCAAGTAAATTTTTTCGGAAGTCCTCAAGTCCAGGTTCTCGTTCTAGGAATGTTTCGATAATGCCATCTTCAAGGGCAAGGATCTCGGAATCAATGAACGATAATGCAGCAATACTTTTTGTGCGTAAGGCAGAAAATCTTGCTAAATTTGCCTGATTAATAGGATCTGTCCCATCAGCGGATTGTTTCAAGCTCACAAATGTGAATGCCTTAATGATTCTCATCAAAAGCTGCTCTTGTGCACATAAACAATCAACTAATGCTTTGGCACCAGTATGTAATGTCCCTTTAAATCTATTGAACTGCCCGATTTCTTGGTCTATAACTTTTAATTCAGCTTCCCAAGCTTCTTCAGATGAGAATAAATCATCCAGATTCCAGGTAAGTTCTACGGGAACATCAGAACGGGTGATGCGTTTTTCAATCATTTTCTTCATCATATCTCCTCCTGAATTATTCGTACTACTAAATATTATCATACGAAACTAAATATGTTATACTTTTCTGAAAAAGGGGGAGTGATTATGGAAGAAAAGGTAATTAATGCTATTCAAGATGAGTATCCTGATGATTTTTCCTGGTGTTATGGATGCGGGCGACTAAATGAGTCGGGGCATCATTTTCGAACAGGGTGGCAAGGGGAGCAGACGGTGACGATTTTTTCACCTGAAACAGAGCACTTAGCATTGCCGGGTTTTGTCTATGGCGGGCTAGTTGCCTCGTTAATTGATTGCCATGGAACTGGTTCAGCAGCATTGGCACTACATCGAAAGAATGGTCATGAACCAGGTGATGGGGCAGAGCCACCACGCTTTGTAACTGGATCATTAAATGTCAGCTTTTTGAAGCCAACCCCACACGGTGTTCCATTAAAAGCAATTGGAACGGTACATGAAATTCATCCGAAAAAGTTCAAAGTGGAGACTGAGGTTTTTGCAAATGATAGCCTTTGTGCACGAGGAGAAGTCGTCGCTGTTGTCATGCCTACTACATTTATGAAAAAAGAATAATTGCAAACTATTAAACCCCTAATCCGCTAATGATTAGGGGTTTTCTCTGTCTCAACTAATTGGCTAAAATAATCTTCCACAAGCTGTTCTAGCTGTTGTAGTTCTTCTTTCCAAAAAAGATGATCATTCATAGCTGAAAGGGCGCATTCAATTAAAAACTTGCGCGGGTTATTTGAATGCAGCAATTCATCCTGGATAAATTCTAACAGTTCAATATATTTCTCTTGTTCGCCTTCGTTAGGTACATTTTTTGAAATCGCTTTCCGCATTGATCCAGATAAATGGAGAAGCTGATTTTTAAACAGGTGTGTATTGTTCGAACAGCTTGGCAGCCATTCTTCCAACAGGTCCGGTTCAAGTAATTGATTACCAGAGTCAGACACCTCTTCAACCATTTTCACCAAACGGCCAACACTATAACGTACCACCTGGCTGATTTTTTCACCTGATCTATGAGCCCTTCGATTATATTGAACATTATACTGCAATATCCCTTGAAACATGATGGCACAATCTAATAGGCAGTGTTTTTTATCCTCGCCAAATAGGTCGATGAATCGACTGTACAGCCATCGAAGGGAATTCAACCGACTCCTTTGGATGAATTGTTTAAGGTCGGCATCATTGGAAGCCATTACTTCTTCAAAAATAGCAATAAGCTTGTTTTTTCTATTTGTGATCATTTGCATTTCAAGTTGTTTCATGAATATCTCGATATTTGAAGGATCTTGGCCAACCAGTAACTCATTTCGATCCTTTTCCAGCTTCTTATAAATCGTTTTATAGATGCCAATTAATAACTCATTTTTGGATGAAAAATAATTATAAAAGGTTCCTTTTGAAATCCCACTGTAATCTAATATGTCTTGGATCGACGTAGCTTGAAATCCTTTTTCGATAAATAATTGATGTGCCATTTTAATGACGTGTTGTTTCCGATTGTACATATAATCACCTTTAAGTTGTTTTGTACCCCTTGTATAAAATAATACTACCTTAATTAAGAGACCTTTACAAATCCATAATTACGTAGTAATTTTTTGATTGCAAAAATTTAACTGAGATTATATTATTATGTAATCATGAAACAGCAGTAAAAAAAATGTACTATTAGTTTATATGGGGGGATTCAATGGATCAACCGATAAAAAGACCGAATTAAACTGGCGAAACAAGCCGAAGATACAACCGAAATAAAGCCAGCTGGAAAAAATGTACCGGCAAGGTTTGCGGAAAATTAAGATTCAAAATGGAGGTAACTATTATAGTTAGCTCTATTTTTTTTGAATCATTTGCTTTTTTATTAAAAAGAACTCAATATTAATGGAAGTAGTAACAATAGGAGGAGTAAACATGGTAAACAACCAACAATTTGTAGAGAACGATGACAGTACACGATTTGCAGACGCATATATTGAACGCTGTGACAAAGAGACAGAAAATATGATTAAGAATGAATCATCCGCATTTTTATCTGAGCCGCTTGAGTACTTGAAAAAGCATAAAAATGAGTTTATTTATTTAGAATCAAAATGGTTTGATTTGGTACATGTTGATGCCATATCTTTAGAAGCAGATGATGTATTTGGCACATACGACGTTATGTTGGGTTTAAAATTTCAGAAGAAATTTGAAAAAGTATTAAAAGAACAGCTCGAAGCAAGTTTACATGGTGAAGAAGCAAAATTCGATTTAATCTTTAGCCATGAGGATGGTTTATGGAATTTGAATTTTGCTTTAAATTATGTCGAGGGTTTTAATGAAGAAATGACGATTGGTGAGGCATTTCAGTTAATTTATCGTTTTCTGTTTGAACTGGTTGAAGCAGTAGAAGGGAATAAAAACTGATTCAAATCGTCGAAAAATAAAAAACCTAACCAGCTAATTTTGCTGGTTAGGTTGAGAGATTGGGATCGTTACGGTTTTGATCCAAGTGCCTGTACGGAATTCTCTTATTACTAGTCTGCTGCAATTCGGATCCAGATTTATAAGCTGTGAATTCTGATTGAGTGGCTGATTTATTTTGAGCTTTGGTCAGTTGAAATAATGTATGGGTCCTCCCTATGAATTAACGTAAATCCTTATTTGTGATTGAAATAGCTGAACCAGTAGAAGTATGCTGGTTTACCCATCGAAGTGATGTTTTCGAAACATCAGTCCAGTTTGGTATTTGATCTTTATGCTGCTCGACCCAGCTCATACAGAACTGCGGGTCAATACTACTATCGAGGCACTGGGCTAGAAAGGATTGAATTGTTTCTTCATTGCAATTTTGCCATGTTCCACATGTATTACTCCAAAGATTTTCCATTTTAGTTTGAATGGATATTTCATTAATAAAATCACTAATATGACCATCATTAGACAAATCGGTTCCCTCCTTTTCGTATATTCACATCATCAGTATGTCCAAGTAAAAAAAAAATGGCCGGTATTTTGTAAAAAAAATGCTTAATCGAGTTTTTTTTACAAATTTTTCGTTTTGGTTATGTTAAATTGAAGGGGAATTCAGAAAAGTGTACAAGAATGCTACTTCCTCACCTTATAAACCATTGCTGCAGGAAGAAAAGTTTTAATCACCATGTAGCTTCAGGTACCAATTTTCTTTTTACATAATGGATAATGAAATGCTTGCATCATTTTACAGGTTGTATGGTGAAATGCCCATTAAGGGTCTGTAAAATTAAGAATAAGATGCTGAATTTTCTGTAAAATAGCAAATGATCAAATGAGGTGGGTGGTATTTTAACTAATCTTTTATAAGAATCCTATTTTTGTTAAGCGCTTTCATAATATTTTATAGAAAAATATACCATCCATTATTGAAGGAGGGCTCTTCTTTGGCAAATGAAAAATCTCAGCGTATTTCCTTAACCGAACTAGAATTGAACTTTCTCGAGGTAGAACGGGGACTAACAAACCGTGAAGCGATTGAAGAATCCAATCGCTGTCTCTATTGCTATGATGCCCCATGTATACAGGCTTGTCCAACCGGAATTGATATTCCAACCTTTATTAAAAAAATTGCCTCAGGAAACTTTCTTGGCTCTGCTAAAACCATTATGTCAGCAAATCCTGTTGGAGCTAGCTGTGCCAGGGTTTGTCCTACAGAAGAACTCTGTGAAGGAGCCTGTGTCTTAAACCATTCCACAAAACCAATCATGATTGGCAATCTGCAAAGATACGCGACAGATTGGGCAATCCAAAATGAGCAAACACTTTTTCAACCAGGTGATTCAAACGGTAAGAAAGTTGCAGTAATAGGCGGCGGACCTGCCGGATTATCAGCTGCACGGGAACTTGCAAGACTGGGTTATGATGTCACGATCTTTGAAGCAGCTGAAAAAGCGGGCGGTTTAAATACCTTTGGTATTGTTTCGTTCCGGCTGCCTCAACAAATTTCCTTCTGGGAAGTAGAACAGGTTGAAAAATTGAATGTAAAAATTAGAACGAATACGGTGGTAGGAAGGGATATTTCAGTCGAAGAAATAACTGAATATTTCGATAATATCGTTTTTGCAGTAGGAATGGCGCATGTTCCGAACCTTGGCATTGAAGGAGAAACCTTAGAGGGAGTATATGACGCGATTGAATTTGTGAAGGCAACGAAAAGTGGCAAGTTATCGAGTGACTTTGTCGGCAAACGAGTGGTTGTGATTGGTGCCGGAAATACTGCAATCGATGGTGCGACATGTTCTATTCGCTTAGGAGCAGAAAATGTCAAGATTTTATACCGAAGAACAGAAGAAGAAATGACAGCTTATGATTTTGAATATGAATTTGCAAAACAGGATGGCGTTGAGTTCCGCTGGTTAACCGCACCGAAAAGGATTATCGGCGATGAATGTGGTAAGGTAACGGGCATTGAGTGTACGAAGATGACGCTATGTGAGCCTGAAAAGGATGGCAGAAGGAGACCTGTTGTGATTGAAGGCTCCGAATATGTGATTCCCGTGGATGCGGTGGTAAAGGCAATCGGACAAACAAGGCATTTAGAACTGATTGAGGCATTTGGACTACATCATGATGGTGGTGTCGTAAAAGTCGAACAAGGGACACTTCAAACCTCCAATCCAAAAATATTTGCTTGTGGTGATGTTGTCTTTGGTAAAGGAAAAGGAGATGCAATGGTCGTAACCGCTGCACAGCAAGGGAAAAATGTGGCCTATGCCATTCACAAGCAATATGCCGCAGTCGGAACAGCAAATTGACTCTATTAATCTAAGAATATCAAAGGGGGAAAAGAGATGGCTGATTTACGTATTAATCTTGCAGGGATAAAATCTCCTAATCCATTCTGGCTGGCATCAGCACCTCCTACCAATTCAGGCTATCAAGTTCAGAGAGCCTTTGAAGCTGGATGGGGCGGGGCAGTGTGGAAAACATTAGGTGATCCGATATTAAATGTATCATCCAGATTTGCCGCGATTAGTTTTAACGGACAAAGAGTAGCTGGTTTCAATAACATTGAGCTCATTACGGACCGTCCATTAGAGGTAAATTTAAAGGAAATCTATGAAACGAAAAAGCGATTCCCGAATCATGCCATCATTGCTTCATTAATGGTAGAGCCAAGGCAGGAAAAGTGGCATGAAATTGTTAAGCGGGTTGAGGATGTCGGGGTTGATGGCCTTGAGTTAAACTTTGGGTGCCCGCACGGGATGGCGGAGCGAGGAATGGGTTCTGCTTCCGGGCAGGTACCAGCCCTTGTTGAACGTCAAACCTATTGGGTAAAGGAAGTGGCTAAAACACCAGTCATCGTTAAATTGACACCGAACATCACTGATATTACTGCAACGGCCGAAGCCGCCTGTAACGGCGGAGCCGATGCCATAAGTATGATCAACACTATCAATAGCCTCATGGGAGTGGATCTTGATTCTTGGAATACGATCCCGCATGTAGCTGGGAAAGGGGCACACGGCGGATATTGCGGACCTGCTGTGAAGCCAATCGCCCTAAATATGGTAGCAGAATGTGCAAGGCATCCACATATTAATGTACCGATTTCCGGAATTGGTGGTATTTCGAACTGGCAGGATGCGGTTGAATTTATGCTAATGGGTGCGACTGGTGTTCAAGTTTGTACTGCCGCCATGCACCATGGATTCCGCATTGTTGAGGACATGATTGAAGGACTTAGCCATTACCTGGATCAAAAAGGAATTGCCTCTGTTTCAGAAATCATTGGAAAATCTGTTCCAAGATACTCTGATTGGGGTAATTTGGACTTAAATTACAATATCGTTGCAAAAATCAATACCGATGTTTGTATCAACTGCAATAAATGTCATATTGCCTGTGAAGATACCTCTCATCAATGCATTGATATGCTAACGGATGCATCAGGAAAAAGCTATCTCAAGGTAAGGGAAGAAGACTGCGTCGGCTGCAATTTATGCTCGATTGTCTGCCCAGTAGATGGGGCAATTGACATGGTTGAAGCAGTAAGGGAGCTGCCGCCGATGACATGGAATGAACGTCAAGCCGCCTTAAGTGGCGCAGCAGAATGTAAAGCAGACGTAATGAAGTAAGTGATCTAGATTAGGAGGAATCGTCGATGAAAAAAATCATTAAAAACGGCACAATTGTCACTGCATCTGACACGTATCAAGCGGAAATTTTAATCGAGAATGGAAAGATAACCCAAATTGGTGCGAATCTATCAGCCCTTGGAGCAGAAGTTGTCGATGCGAAGGGCTGTTTAGTTTTTCCTGGGGGGATTGACCCTCACACCCATTTAGATATGCAATTCGGTGGAACAGTAACGAAGGATGATTTTGAATCAGGGACGATTGCTGCTGCCTTTGGCGGAACAACCACCGTTATCGACTTTTGTTTGACAAATAAAGGCGAACCGCTTAAAAATGCGATACAAATCTGGCATGACAAATCCCGGGAAAAAGCTGTCATTGATTATGGCTTCCACTTGATGATCTCGGAAATAAACGAAAATGTCCTTAATGAACTTCCACAGGTCATTAAGGAGGAAGGGATTACCTCTTTTAAAGTGTTTATGGCCTATAAAAATGTCTTTCAAGCAGATGATGAAACATTATTTCGAACACTCGTATCTGCAAAAGAACATGGTGCCTTAGTCATGGTTCATGCGGAAAACGGGGATGTCATCGATTATCTAACGAAAAAGGCACTAGAGGAAGGCAAGACACAACCAATTAATCATGCATTAACAAGACCTGCTGCATTAGAGGGGGAAGCGACTGGTCGTGCCGCCAAACTGACTGGCCTGGCTAATTCTCAGCTATATGTCGTACACGTTTCATGTGCTGATGCTGTTGAAAAAATTACAGAGGCACGCAGTAAAGGATTTGATGTTTGGGGTGAAACGTGCCCGCAATACTTAGTACTTGATCAAAGCTATTTAGAAAAACCAAATTTTGAAGGGGCAAAATATGTTTGGTCACCGCCACTACGGGAAAAGTGGAACCAGGAAGTTCTTTGGAATGCATTAAAAAGCGGTCAATTGCAAACTCTTGGTTCTGATCAATGCTCGTTTGATTTTAAAGGGCAAAAGGATTTAGGAAGGGATGATTTTACCAAAATTCCGAATGGGGGACCAATTATTGAAGACCGTTTATCCATTCTATTTTCAGAAGGGGTAAAAAAAGGCCGCATTACTCTAAATCAGTTTGTCGATCTAACTTCTACCCGTGCCGCTAAGTTATTTGGCTTGTTCCCGAAAAAAGGAACGATTGCCATTGGTGCTGATGCCGACCTTGTAATTTTTGATCCGAATATCGAACGGGTGATTTCAGCAGAAACCCATCATATGGCTGTTGATTACAATGCATTTGAAGGGATGAAGGTGACTGGCGAGCCTGTCTCCGTATTAGTCCGCGGGGAATATGTTGTTCGCGATAAGCAGTTTGTAGGAAAATCAGGTTTCGGTCAATATTTGAAGCGGGCAAAATATAGTACAACTACTCCGTTAAACCAAGGAGAAACATTATCAATTTAACAGATCATCGTTGCTCCGCTCCAGCATAATTTGAACTACTCCTGCAATTGCTCTGAACTTCTAGGGTAATTGCCGTTTTTTAAATTGTCAGGTTGTTGTCGGTTTTGAATTTTTTGAAATCTAAAATTCTAGTTAAATTAACCGAAATGGAGTGTTCATATGAAAAAAAGCCATTTAAAATCACCGGATTTATTGCCAATACATCAAAAGGATCGAAAAATTACCAAATTAGGTTTTTCTTTTATGTGGGTGGGAATGTGTGTGGTTCTTGCAGCCTTCGCCATAGGGGGTTCAGGAGTAATGAATTTATCATTGCCATGGGTTATTTTCGCAACTGTGATTGGAAGCCTTGCGATCGGTTTTTTCATCTCATTAATTGCTGATATTGGTATTGAACACGGATTATCCTTTCCTGTCTATATGAGAGCACCATTTGGAACGATTGGTACCCATATTCCCTCTATCACTCGCGGTGTGACCGCATCGATGTGGTTTGGTATTAATACGTATTTTGGGGCGACAGCAATGAACGGCATATTAAATATTTTATTTGGCTTTGATAATTGGTTTGTCTGCTTCCTCATCTTTGCAGTGGTTCAGCTGGTTAATACCGCTTTAGGTATAAAATCCATTGAACGATTTGCCGACATGGCTGCTCCTGTCATTATCTTAATCTCGTTGTGGATGTATTCGTCGTTATCAGATAAGGCTGCAACTGCGGGGAGAGATATTTGGAGCTGGGCAGAATCTCCTGTTACTGGTGGCGCTGCTTTTACCGCATTTTTAGTTGTTATTTTCAGTAACATGGGCTTTTGGGCGACATTAAGTGCAGATATCCCATCAATCTCCCGGTTTATTAAAGCACCTGCTAACGAAAAGAACTGGTTTAAGCGAAATAAGGGTTCCTTAATTGGAAACATGATCGCAATGCCATTGACACAAACCTTTATGATCATTATTGGTGCTGTTGCCTATATTGCAGTATTAAATTACGATCCTGTTGTTGCACTTCAAGAATCGGCAGGAGGTTTTATCCTTGCCGTCCTGCTGCTGATGATTGTTTTGGCACAATGGTCAACCAATACTGCGGCCAATGTTGTCCCTGCTGCAACCATTTTCTCTAACGTAGGCGGTCCTAAGTTTCCGTTTTGGGCTGGTGTCATCACGGCTGGTATTGTCGGAACAGTTGTCCAGCCATGGACATTATTTAATGTAATAATTCCGATTCTACTTTTTGTCGGAGGAATTTTATCTGCAATTGTCGGCATCCTGTTTGCTGATTATTATTTGATTCGTAAGAGAAGAGTGAATGTTCCCGAACTATATGAAGATCATGGTCAATATAAATATATGGGCGGGGTGAATGCTGCCGGGTTTATTGCCTGGATCATCGGCGGAGTTGCTTCCTATTTTGTTCCGGAATATGGCTTTTTAGTTGGATTCCTTGTTGGTGCAGGTATCTACTATGTTCTTGCTAAATATTGGTGGTTCAATAAGTATCGTCAAGCTGAAATCGATGATCCAAGTGATGAAAAGTATTTAGGTATTTCTGTTGGCCGGGATTGGGTTATCGAAGATAAAGCCTATGTACCTGTGACCGCGGAAATTCCTAATAATGTAGATTTATATTAAATAAGAATAGGAGGAGGATAACATGTCAGATCATCAACTATTTCTCGATGAACGAGACAAAATTGATTTTCTTATCCAAAAAGGCTGCCGCATTAGCGGGGTACGAGAACATTTAAACGGTGCTTCAGTGGATTTTTTACATCCAAATGGAAACGTAATCGAGACACTTTTGATTGGAACGGCAAATGGACGGAAGTATTTTTCTAGTTTATTAATTAATCAGAAACAGACGAACAGCTAGAGTGGTGTTCATTAAAAAGATGAAGGATTGGTTAAAAGGCCAATCCTTTTCAACCTAAGTTCTGATTTTAAGGAGAACCATACTTATGAAGGATCATGTCCAATTAACAGTCGCAGAAATATTAAAACGAAGGCATTTTGAACAAGCTCTGATTATTGCGGGAAATGGGGGCATTCAGCGGACCGTCAAATGGGTTCATGTGGTTGAGGTTACAAGTATTCGAAATCTATTAAACGGGCGAGAGCTTATTTTATCAACTGGTGTTGCCTGGAAGGATAATAGTAGATTATTTGTCTCCATGGTAAAGGAATTTATTGATCTCAATGCGGCTGGTTTATGTATTGAAATAGGGACATACCTATCAGAAGTTCCGGATGAGGTCATTGACATTGCCAATGAGTATCAATTCCCGATTATAATTTTTCAACAAGAAGTGCCGTTTGTTGAAATCACTCAAGACATTCATTCGGTCATCATTAACCAGCAATACCAGAAGATTTCGGATTTAGAGAATTATTCGCAGAGCTTAAATAAACGGCTGCTAACGATTGAAACTTATGAGGAAATCCTTCAATTTATCTTTTCTGCATTGGATGTACAAATTATTTTCCGCCTGAAAAATCAGGAGTATGAATTTGTACCTGAAATTAGCCCGGATGAACAAGATTCCATTATTTATCAGCTTGAAGGGGCAAAAATGCAAGACTATGAGCATATTGCCTCATCACCCATCTTTTTATTCGGTCAGGAATATGCCGAGTTGTTCATTTATTCAAAGGATATTCCGATAAGCGAATATGATTTATTGATTTTAGACCGAACAGCGACCGCGATAGCCCAACATATATTAAGAGATTTATATGTAGAAGAAAAAAAGCGAGTGGAAGAGTTTGAGTGGCTCCATGGTTGGCTGGAGGGTGAACATTCACTCGAGGACATTCACGAATACTTAGTAGAGAATGGAATGAAAGTAAAGACAAATGACGCTGTCGTTTTGATCACGAAACAGATTCAGATGAAAGATAAAGCAAGTCAGGATGTAACCTACTTGAAATTATTATTTCGATCTGTTTTTGAACAGAATGGCTTTGCTGTTTTTTTTGTTGAAAAAAGAAACGAAATTACTTTCATTTTGCTAAACAACCGCGAAAAAAAGAATCTGAAGGACAGGATTAAAAAGGCAATCGAATCCATCCAGGACTCAGAATTTATCCGCAATCAAGCTTCAACAAAATTATTGATTGCAGCCGGTAAGTTCATTGATTCAATAAGTGATGTACATAAAAGCTATCAGACAGCTAAAGAGACCCTAAAAATTCAACAAAAAATGACCAACAAACAAATTTATTATTTTTACGAGGATCTGCATTTATATCGGCTCATTTCGCAGATGAATAAATATACCGACTTGCAGGAGCTTGCTTCGGAATATCTCCAGCCGGTTATTCAATATGATCACAAATACAATGCCAAGCTTCTTGAAACATTAAAAGCCTACTTGGAATGTAACGGCTCAAAGCAGGAAACCTCCAATAAGCTGTTTATCGTCAGGCAAACTCTGTACCATCGCCTGCAAAAACTTGAAAACCTATTGGGAGAAGATTTTATGGAACATGAAAAACGGGTAGCCATTGAATTTATGTTACTGGTCCATGACTATTTATCGTCTGCCCAGACAGGGAAGGCACATCAAGTTAGATAAGTATGGTAGGACAATAAAAATAAACAGCAAATGAATGTTCACATTGTCGAGGAAATGTTTTGAGCCATTTTACAGAGTGTCTAATGAAAGAATTTTTGTGATGAGTGATAATGAATATATAAGGTTTTGTAAGGCCGAACCATCTACACTATTATTTTTTTACAAAAATAAGGAGGGCAAGACATGAGTGTGACAAAAAATGAAACGGCAGTTTTGAAAAATTTTATTAATGATGAATGGGTAAGGGCAAACAGTGGGCAAACACTTGATGTACCGAATCCCGCCACAAATGAAGTGATCACGAGAGTTCCGGTATCATCGAAAGAAGACGTAAATCTTGCTGTTGCAGCCGCAAAGGAAGCGTTTAAAAGGTGGAAAAACGTGCCTGTTCCGAAGCGTGCGAGAATCCTCTTTAAATACCACTACCTGTTAACCGAAAACCATGAGGAATTGGCGAGGCTGATTGTTCAGGAAAATGGAAAGGCTTACAAGGAAGCATATGGGGAAGTTCAGCGCGGGATTGAGTGTGTCGAGTTCGCTTCAGGTGCTCCGACATTGATGATGGGTGAAACGTTATCGGGAATCGCAGAAGAAATCGATTCTGAAATGTTCCGCTATCCATTGGGCGTTGTCGGCGGAATTACCCCGTTCAATTTTCCGATGATGGTACCGCTATGGATGTTTCCGCTTGCTGTAGCATGTGGAAACACGTTTGTGTTAAAGCCATCTGAACGGACGCCAATTTTAGCTAATAGATTAGCAGAATTGTTTATGGAAGCTGGTGCGCCTAAAGGGGTATTAAATGTCGTCCACGGTGCTCATGATGTCGTGAATGGTATACTAGAACACAAAGATATTGCCGCGATTTCATTTGTCGGCTCCCAGCCAGTTGCTAAGTATGTATATGAGCGTGCTGCATCTGAAGGAAAACGGGTTCAAGCTCTTTCAGGGGCCAAAAACCATCATATTGTCATGCCTGATGCGGATATGGATAAGGCGGTCCAGCATATCATTAGTTCCACTTTTGGGAGTGCCGGTCAGCGCTGTATGGCCTGTAGCGCCGTAGTAGTTGTTGGTGATAATGAGCCATTTGTGGCCGCGTTAAAGAAAAAAGCTGATGAATTAATTATCGGCAATGGTATGGATGATGAAGTATTACTAACGGCAGTTATTCGCAAGGAACATCGTGATAGGGTCCTTGGCTACATCGAGAAAGGGGTAGCAGAAGGTGCAGATTTAATCAGGGATGGACGCCGGGAAATGGATGAGTTACCTGAAGGGAATTTCTTAGGGCCTACAATTTTTGATCATGTTACACCTGAAATGACGATTGCCAAGGATGAGATCTTCGCGCCGGTGTTAAGCGTGCTGCGTGCTAAAGATTTAGATGAAGGGCTGGAATATATTCGCAAATCAAGATATGGCAATGGAGCGACAATTTATACCAACAATGCAAAGGATGTCCGACAATTTAGGGAGGAGGCAGATGCAGGGATGTTGGGGATTAACGTCGGCGTACCGGCTACAATGGCATTCTTCCCATTCTCAGGCTGGAAGGACTCCTTCTATGGCGACCTCCACGTAAATGGCAAAGACGGATTGAACTTCTATACCCGGAAGAAAATGATCACCTCGCGATTTGAAGCATAAGAATTTGACACATAAATATAGTAGGAAAGTGATTAATGGTGTCAGGCACCAATAATAATATTGGAGGGATGGGAATGGTGCAAACTAGTGGTCCACATGAGACGTTATTGGAGCAGGATGATCAGTATGTTTGGCATTCGATGAAGCCTTATAACCCGAAAGCGACGATTGTTGCGACTAAGGCAGAGGGGTCTTGGGTGACGGATGCGGATGGAAAACGCTATTTAGATGCAATGGCTGGTCTGTGGTGTGTGAATGTTGGCTACGGAAGAACCGAACTTGCGGAAGCAGCCTATGAGCAATTGAAGGAGATGGCTTATTTCCCGCTATCGCAAAGTCATGTTCCCGCAATTAAACTAGCAGAAAAGCTGAACGAAATGCTCGGTGATGACTATGTCATCTTCTTCTCAAACAGCGGCTCTGAGGCAAATGAAACTGCATTTAAAATCGTCAGACAATACCACCAGCAAAAGGGTGATCATAACCGTTACAAAATCGTCTCACGCTACAGAGCTTATCACGGCAATTCTGCGGGGGCATTGGCGGCAACAGGCCAGGCACAAAGAAAATACAAATATGAGCCGCTCGCACCTGGGTTTATTCACGTTTCACCACCCGATTCTTACCGTGATGAAACAAATGTTACCGATCCGAAGGAATTGTCATCAGTAAAAGAAATCGATCGGGTGATGACCTGGGAGCTGAGTGAAACGATAGCTGCGATGATTATGGAGCCAATCATTACTGGCGGAGGCGTCCTCGTACCGCCTGAAGGCTATATGAAGGCAGCAAAAGAGGTGTGTGAAAAACATGGTGCTCTCCTGATTGTTGATGAAGTTATTTGTGGTTTCGGCCGTACAGGCAAGCCATTTGGCTTTATGAACTATGGGGTGAAGCCGGATATCATCACCATGGCAAAGGGCATTACCAGTGCCTATTTACCACTTTCGGCAACAGCAGTACGTAAAGATATTTATGAATCCTTCAAAGGGGCAGAGGAATATGATTACTTCCGCCATGTAAATACGTTTGGAGGGAATCCAGCTGCCTGTGCTTTGGCGTTAAAAAATCTAGAAATTATGGAGAAGGAAAAGTTATTCGAACAGTCGAGAGATTTAGGGGAACAATTATTGAACGACTTAAACAACCTGCTCCAAGATCATCCATATGTCGGTAATGTCCGCGGGAAGGGATTATTAGTTGGCATTGAATTAGTAAAGGATAAGAATACAAAGGAACCATTGGAAACAGGGCTTGTAAATCAAGTCATCGCCAGTTGTAAGCAGGAAGGTATAATAATTGGAAAAAATGGGGCAACAGTCGCCGGTTACAATAATGTATTAACCCTGGCACCACCGTTAAACATCGAACAGAAGGACTTACAATTTATCATTAAGACGTTAACAGAATCCCTGAATAAAATACGCTAGCTTTTGAAAAGAACACTTGAAATACTACATTTTGTAGATTGCAAGTGTTCTTTTTTATTATATAATTTATAAATTTAGACTTTGAGAATTGTCCAGCTCCAGTGCCCTAGCGGCTAGTATCCTTCGCTCTCCGCCCTACGATAAGTCAAGCACGAATGCGCCTCCAGCTCTTCGTGTTTCCTTTATCTCAGTTGGAGCGCTCCAGGCCATAAGCCGCTGACCAGGGCACTTCCGCTTTTCTTGAAAAAATGTCGAAATACTCCGAAAGAGTGATTGACAGAATTTTTGCATTGGTTATAATGAAATTAACAAATGTTCATCAACGATTAACATAATTTCAGTAATTAGTCTTTTTTGAAATATTGTAATAGTTACTTAAACAAAAGTTTGAAACCGTTTACTTTTTGAGGCATGGCAGTTTTCAAATTTAATAACCTAAAAAAAGGTGAATGATTATGGCGGATGGAAAAATTTCGCGCCTGGTGGAAGTGGCTAAAATGTACTATCAATTAGACTACAGCCAGCAGGAAATCGCGATGAAATTAGGCATTTCCCGCCCTACCGTTTCAAGGCTTCTCGTCCAAGCAGTTGAAGAGGGTGTTGTCCATATAAAAATATGTGATCCGGCCGAAGATGTTTTAGAGCTGGCGATGCAAGTAAAGGAAAAATTCCAATTAAAGCATTGTATTGTCGCTTCGATTCCGGAGTATGAGGATGAACTAATTAAAGAAAAACTTAGTGATGTTTCTGCCGATTACTTGCATAAGATTGTACAAAGTGGCGATACCATCGGAATCACTTGGGGAACAACCCTTTTTCAACTAGTAAAAAAACTGCAGCCTAAGAATGTAAAGGATGTTACGATTGTCCAGCTTAATGGTGGGGTGAGTTACTCAGAGTCAAACACATATGCAGCGGAGATCATTAACGGTCTCGCAAATGCGTTTAATACGATCCCGCATTTCTTGCCAGTACCGGCGGTCGTTGACCACATTGTAGTGAAACAAGCGATTGTAGCTGACAGACATGTAAAAAGAATTTTGGAACTCGGAAAGCAGGCAAATATAGCAATTTTCACGGTAGGGGAGCCAGGTGAACAATCAACACTGATGCACGCCGGCTATTTTTTAGACAGCGACATCGAAATATTAAAGGCAAATAAAACCGTTGGAGATATATGCTCAAGATTCATTGATATTCATGGTCGTATCAGTCATGAAGCTTTAAATGATCGTACCATTGGTATTGAACTGTCTCATTTAGCGGAAAAGGAATATGGCATCCTTATTGCCGGTGGTAACACAAAAATTGATGGGATATACGGGGCACTCCACGGAAACCATGCCAATGTCCTGATTACCGACCAATATACGGCTAAGGCTTTACTCGATATAGGGGGTGGTAACATTAATGGAAAAAGAGAAAATAAAAGAAATAGTTGAAGAGATTGTCATAAATATACTGAAAAAATCAAAGCAGGTTCCGATTGCGGTTTCTAATAGGCATATTCATTTATCACCTGAACATCTGGAGCGTCTTTTCGGGTATGGCTACCAATTACAAAAATTGAAGGATTTATCCCAGCCAAACCAATATGCAGCGAAGGAAACGGTTACCCTTATCGGACCAAAGGGTAAAATCCAAAATGTTCGCGTTCTTGGTCCAGCGCGAGGCAGGACCCAGGTGGAGGTGTCTTTATTTGACGGATTTACCCTTGGTGTGAAACCGCCAATACGCAATTCCGGTGATATAATTGGTTCAGAGTCGATTACGATTCAAGGTCCTCGAGGGCAAATCACGATTAATGAAGGTTTGATTTGTGCCGCGCGCCACATTCATATGCATACTAGCGATGGTGAAGCGTTTGGCGTAACTGATGGTGATCTCGTTCAAGTGAAAGTCGATACCGATCGCGGGGTTATTTTTTCCAATGTATTGATTCGTATATCACCAAAATACAAGCTAGAAATGCACATCGACCTTGATGAAGCAAATGCGGCAAACATTCAAAATGGACAATTTGGCGAGATTGTTCAATAGAGGACAAAATGCATATAAGTGGGAGGTGACGCGGATGGATAGTAAAACACAGGTTCAAATCCTTGTCCGCCAAGTAGTCGAAGCCTACCTAAATAAGAGCTTACAAGAAAATAAGAAACAACCCATTGCAATCCTATTAGGCTATCAATCACCTAATCCAACAGCTGTTTTGGAAGCGGTTACTACTTTGCTGGATGCTTACGATGTAAAGTTTATTTTATCAAAGGATTGGCTTCCTTCTCTTCATCAATTAAATGGGACATCGTATGTTTTTTTAGAGGAGACAACACAGCAACAATTACATTCCATTATTGAACAATCTTCTGTTCTCGTTGTTCCGGCTGCATCCTACCGCTTACTGTCAAAGCTTGCTTTAACGATCGATGATGAATTGGCGGTATGGCTAACGATTCAATCTCAATTACTTGGCAAGCCCATTGTCATCGCGAGTGAACATGTATCACTAAGTGTCTATCAGCAAATCCATGCTCCACATTCGGTCCAGGAACGCTTGCGGTCATACATAAGCCAGATTCAAGCCGACCAAGTAAAATGGGTTCCATTAAGTAAACTAGCCAAAACGGTTGAAGATCAATTAGCAATTTATAGTGAAAAACAATCTCTTATCCTAGCGAAACATGTGGAAAAAGCCTATCAAGAGGGACTTAAAGAAATAGTTGTTCCGGCAAAAGGCAAGGTCACACCTTCTGCTAAGGACCTGGCAAAAGATTTGAAGATTCACTTTCATAAAACAGACTCCTAGAAAAGAGGGATGCTATGATTATTTGTAAAGTGGTTGGCTCGATTGTTTCTACTACGAAGGCAGAGAAGTTAAAAGGAAAAAAACTCCTCATTGTTCAGCCGCTTGATATGAAGACAATCGAAGAAGACGGGAAACCAATTGTTGCAATTGACACTGTCGGTTCTGGCGTTGGCGAAGTTGTTTTACTTGTCAGCGGCAGTTCGGCAAGACAAACAGAAATTACAAACGGTGTCCCCGTTGATGCTGCGATTGTCGGGATTGTCGACCAAATTGAAATACAAGGGACACTAACCTTTCAAAAAGGAGGCAGCTAAATTTGCATATAAATGAAACCGATATCAAAAAAATGGTTGAACAAGTGCTCCAGCAAATAGGGCAAAGCCAAACATCAGTTGCTCAAACCAAAAATGATATCAGCCTTGGTGATGGTGTCTTTGCAACGGTTGATGAAGCTGCAGAAGCAGCAAGGCTTGCATGGGAAAACCTGCGCAAGCTTCCGATAGCGGCTAGAAGACAAATGATTGAAAACATGAGAGAAATAAGCCGTAAGCATGCGAAAGAGTTAGCACAGCTTGCTGTGGAAGAAACGAAGCTAGGCAGGATCGAAGATAAAATTGCCAAAATTCTTTTAGCAGCTAACAAAACACCCGGTGTTGAAGTTCTCGTCAGCACCGCTTATTCCGGTGATGATGGTTTAACACTTGTGGAATATGCGCCAATTGGGGTTTTTGGATCAATTACACCATCCACAAATCCAGCAGCAACGGTTATCAATAACTCAATTTCACTAATTGCTGCAGGGAATACGGTTGTGTACAACCCGCACCCAAGTGCAAAACACGTTTCGATTAAAACGTTAAAGCTGCTTAATCAGGCGATTGTCGCTGCAGGTGGACCAGAAAATGCACTCACTTCTGTAGCCGCACCGAGTCTTGAAACGTCGGCTCAAGTGATGAATCATCCGAAGGTGAATGCTCTTGTGGTTACTGGCGGCGGTCCGGTTGTAAAGGCAGCGATGGCGGTGGGCAAAAAGGTTATTGCGGCAGGTCCAGGTAACCCGCCAGTTGTAGTAGATGAAACAGCTATTATTCCTAAGGCTGCGATTGACATTGTTAAAGGTGCAAGCTTTGACAATAACGTATTATGTACAGCTGAGAAAGAAGTCTTCGTTGTTGACAAAGTGGCCAATGCTCTTAAAGCAGAAATGGTGAAAAATGGCGCTATTGAACTAAAAGGATTCCAATTTGAAAAGCTGTTAGAAAAAGTATTGGTCAAGAAAAACGATAAATTTTATCCGAACAGAGACTTCATTGGAAAAGATGCTTATGTGATTTTGCAGTCAGCTGGTATTCAAGCAAGTCCAGATGTGAAATTAATTATTGCTGAAACAACAAAAGATCACCCATTGGTGATGACAGAAATGTTAATGCCAATTTTACCAATCGTCAGAGTCACTGACGTAGATCAAGCGATTGAACTTGCGGTGATCGCTGAAAAAGGCAACCGCCATACAGCGATTATGCACTCGCAAAACATTACCAATTTAACAAAAATGGCGCAGGAAATTCAAGCGACTATTTTCGTGAAAAATGGACCTTCAGTCGCCGGTTTGGGCTTTGAAAGTGAAGGGTTTACAACGCTGACAATTGCCGGGCCAACGGGTGAAGGATTGACCAGTGCGAAAACATTTACACGTCAGCGCCGCTGCGTTTTAGTAGATGGATTCAGAATTATATAGTGGGGTGTGTTAATTGACAAAAGCGAAGGATGAAAAAACGGTCACTTCACAAGAAGAGATAACACAAAAACAAGAACAACCAAAATTAGCGGTTACTAAAGGAGGAAATAAAATGGGTCAAGAAGCGTTAGGAATGATTGAAACAAAAGGTTTAGTTGGGGCAATTGAAGCAGCAGATGCAATGGTAAAAGCAGCTAATGTTACATTAGTGGGCAGGGAATTAGTAGGAGCAGGTATAGTTACTGTTATGGTTCGCGGTGATGTAGGTGCAGTCAAAGCGGCAACAGAAGCTGGCGCTGAAGCTGCGCAGCGCGTTGGAACTCTCCTTTCTGTACACGTAATTCCACGGCCAAATGGCGATGTAGAAGGTATTTTACCGAAAGCTGAATAAGGTGAATGAAAATGGAACAATCCATTGAAAGCTATATCAAAAACCTTGTAAGAAATGCGATTGGCCAAACATTAGGCGGGCTTGAGCTTCAACGGGATCGAAAAACATATGTAATTGCCAATTGGAAAATGAACAAAACATTAGCAGAGTCAGCTGAATTTTTCCAAGACTTAAAATGCAGCACGGATGTATCAGTAGTGGTATGTCCGCCGACACAGCTTCTTTATCCGTCACATCTTTTCATCAAACAGTCAGGAAAGCCAATTGGTATAGGAGGTCAAAACGTCCATTGGGCTGAAAAAGGGGCCTTTACTGGTGAAACATCCACAACCATGTTGAAAGATGTTGGCTGTGAATATGTCATTATTGGTCATTCCGAAAGAAGGCAATATTCCTATGAAGATGATCATGTAGTGAACAAAAAGGTGAAGCAGGTACTAAAATCAGGCCTTACCCCAATCATTTGCATTGGGGAAACGGTAGAGGAAAAGAATTCAATGCGGACTGAACAAGTTTTAACTACCCAATTATTCGGTGCATTGAAGGATGTCAATTCATACGATTTTATTATTGCCTACGAGCCGGTCTGGGCAATTGGAACAGGGCGGTCAGCAACTGCAGAATTAGCGCAAGAAACACACGCTTATATCCGAACAGTCTTGAAGCAAATTCTGGGGCAGGCGGCAGCAGACAGTATTTCCATTTTATATGGCGGGTCTGTGAATGAAAGTAACGCTGCTGAGTACAGTGCAATGCCTGATATTGATGGCGTCCTCGTCGGCGGTGCAAGCTTGACGGCCCAGTCTTTTGATGAAATTATCAAGGTATTTGCCAAAGGAGAACAGAATTCATGATAAAAGTTGCGATTGGTTGCGACCATGGTGGATACGAACTGAAAGAAAAATTAAAAGCTTATTTAACCGAACTAGGCTATGAATATCTAGATTTTGGCTGTAAAGCCAATGAATCCGTAGATTATCCTGATATTGCCTTTTTAGTTGGTGAAACAGTTGCTACCCATGATGATTATGTGGGAATCATGATTGACGGTGTTGGTGTGGGCAGCGGCATGGTGTTAAATAAAATACCTGGTGTGCGTGGTGCTGTGTGCTGGGACATGTCGTCAGTTATTAACAGCAAAGAGCATAATAACGCCAATGTATTGTCTATCGGCGGTCAATTTATCGGCGAAGGGCTAGCGAAGCAATTAGTGAAAACATGGCTGGAAACCGATTTTGCCGGCGGCCGGCACGACCGCCGCGTTACGAAAATTATGGAAATTGAAAGCCGGTTCTTACACCGATAAAGGCAGGTTAAAACATGTTTGTAGCCAAGGTAATAGGAAACATGGTTTGTACTCATAAAAATGACAATTTAAAAGGGTTAAAGCTGCTGATTGTCCAGCCGGTTGATGACCAGCTGAAGGATAAAGGCAAACCACTTGTGGCTATAGATACGATTGGACAGTCAGGAGAAGGGGATCTCGTTTATCTCGCAAAAAGTAGAGAGTCATCCTTACCGTTAAATAAAGATTTAGTCCCATCAGATGCTGGGATATTGGGAATTATCGACTATTATAATGTAACGAAACGAATGGAGGAAATATAAATGAGCAACGCATTAGGAATGATTGAAACAAAAGGTTTAGTAGGAGCAATTGAAGCAGCAGATGCCATGACAAAAGCAGCAAATGTTACACTTCTTGGAAAGGTGAATGTTGGCGGCGGTTTAGTTTGTGTCATGGTACGCGGGGATGTTGGCGCGGTGAAAGCAGCAACGGAGGCAGGTGCCGATGCAGCCCAGCGTGTTGGTGAGTTCTTATCTGTTCATGTAATCCCAAGACCACACTCAGATATCGAAAAAATCCTTCCTGCAGCAAAATAATGAAACTAGCAAAAGTGGTCGGGAATGTCGTATCAACGATTAAAACACCAAGTCATCAAAATAAAAAACTGATGGTTGTCGTCCCTGTTGATGCAGAAGGTAATGAATGCGGCGACGCCATAATTGCCTTTGACCGCTTCCAGGCAGGAGTTGGCGATTATGTTCTAATACTTGAAGAAGGTGGATCGGCACGTGACATCTTAGAAGACCCAAAAGGCTCGTTCGATGCAGTCATTGCCGGAATCGTTGATCGACTACATTAATGTGAGGTGAACAAGGGTGCAAATTGATGCTTTAGTAGAACAAATTACAAATCAAATTATGCAGCAGTTAACGAATAAACAAGAGTTGAAAGAAGTTAAACCTTCTGGAAACGTGACATATAAAGAAGGATCTGCTTCAAACATTATTACTGGTCCGTCAGTCGCTCGAATGATTGATCATACTCTCTTAAAGCCGGAAGCATCGAAAGAGCAAATTGTAAAGCTTTGTGAAGAAGCCAAAGAACATAAATTTGCAACAGTTTGTGTGAATCCGTATTGGGTTTCAACGGCAGCAAAAGAATTGAGAGGCTCAGGTGTCGGTGTTACCACGGTTGTCGGCTTCCCATTAGGGGCTACGAGCACGTTTGTAAAAACGGCTGAAACTCGTGATGCAATTGCAAATGGCGCAACTGAAATCGATATGGTTATAAACATTGGTGCACTTAAATCAGGTGACTTCGAAACGGTGAAAAAGGATATCGAAGGTGTTGTGTTAGCCGCAAAAGGTCACGCACCTGTAAAAGTCATCATCGAAACAGGTCTTCTTGAAATAGAAGAAAAGAAAAAAGCATGTATTTTAGCTAAAATGGCTGGTGCCGACTTTGTAAAAACATCTACCGGTTTTGGCCCAGGCTGTGCAACAGCTGAAGATATCAAATTAATGCGCGATGCCGTAGGTCCAGACATGGGTGTAAAAGCATCTGCTTGTGTACGGGACTTAGATACAGCTAGAAAGCTAATTCAAGCTGGTGCCACAAGAATTGGTGCAAGTTCAAGTATTGCAATTATTACTGGAGGACAAGGTACGGGTTATTAATACACTGATGAAATGATGTAAAATGATCAAGTGAAAAGGGGTTAACTAAAAAGTAGTAGATAAGCTCATGTTCATCGCAAACGGCAGGGGCGCCGGGAGACTCCTGCGGGAAAGCCTGCCGGCCGAGACCCCGCAAGGCTGTAAGCCTGAGGAGGCTCGGCGGCTGGCCCGCGGAAAGCGACCAGAGCCCCTGACGTTTGCATGCCTTCTATCCAAAATCTACTTCTCGGACAGCCCCATTTAAACTATTCCTGCTAGACCCACCACATTTGCGAGACGGGCTCTTCAATTAAAACAGATTTTAAATTAACAACAGCACGGTTAAAGCCTTCCTCAATCGACATAATCGGATCTTCATGTTCAATACTGATCACATAATCATAACCGTACGTACGAAGTGCACTTATCATATCAGACCATTCTTTTAAACTATGTCCGCAGCCAACTGAACGGAAGGTCCATGCACGTGTCCGCACTTCCCCGTATGGCTGCATGTCCATTAACCCATACATATTCACATTTTCCTGATCAATGTATGTGTCTTTAGCATGAAAATGATGAATCGCATTTTCTTTTGCCAAGATTTTAATTGCGGCTACTGGGTCAATCCCCTGCCACCACATATGGCTTGGATCTAAGTTAGCACCAATCGCATCACAAGTTTCCGCGCGCAATTTTAACAACGTATATGGTGTATGGACTAAGAAGCCGCCATGAAGCTCAAGGCCAATCTTTACATTGTTCTCCTTCGCATATTGGCCTACTTCTTTCCAGTATGGAATCAGCTTTTCTTCCCACTGCCACTTTAATACGTCGACATATTCATTTGGCCATGGAGTAACTGGCCAGGTAGGATATTTCGCCCCGTCATGGTCACCGGCTGTACCTGAAAAACAGTTTACAACGGGTACACCCAGTAAAGATGCTAGTTTAATTGTTTTTATAAGAGTTTCATGAGACTGACGGGCAAATTCTTTTTCAGGAGAAATCGGATTCCCATGGCAGCTGAAAGCACTAATCATCAGCCCGCGTTCTTTGACCATTTGGATATAGTCTTGGCGAGCTTCTTCATTCTCCAATAACAAATCTACATCACAATGGTTGTTTCCCGGATAGCAGCCGGTTCCAATTTCAACTGCATGAAGACCCGCCTCTTTTACAGTATCCAACATTTCTTCAAATGATTTCTCCGCAAATAGTACGGTAAAAACACCTAATTTCATAATGAAATCTCCTCACTCTATACTATTGTATTCGCTTATTCACTCTGACAATTTGCTTCGTTTCGTTTGACTCGAGCGCTGCCAAAATAACCTCAAGTGATTTCAACCCTTCCTCACCAGGTACTGGCGGCTCTTGATCAAGTAGGATAGAATCTACAAATTTCCCGATAACATGAGAGCTGTTTTGTCCCCCCGCTTCATTCGATTGAATCCTCCCAAGCTCATACTTGACCACTTCACCGTTTGCATATTGAACAACAAGGGAATTGATTGGGTCATCCTCTAAACGAAGGATTGCTTTCTCCCCGTAAATAATTGTCGAGTTATCTTCTTTGCTTACATACGTCCAGCTAGCAGCAAGTGTTCCGATAATGCCGCTTTCTGTTTTCAAAATACAAACGGCATTGTCATCAACATTTGCGAAATCCTTGGCACTTGTTTCCACGAACGAACCGACTTCGACCACCTCTTCACCAAGCACATAACGCAGTAAATCTGTTTTGTGGACACCTAGGTCGCCCATCGCGCCAACGAATGCTTTTTCTTTTTGGAAAAACCATCCGTTTTTTCCTTCAACACTCCAGTTTTCCGGTCCTCCATGACCAAATGTCGTGCGGAAACTGTAAATTTTGCCGATTTCTCCGCTTTGAATAAGCTGACGTGCTTTTTGATGTGAAGGCACAAAACGCTGATTATGAGCAATCATTAACTTTTTTCCACTTTTTTTCGCTGCTGCAATCATCCCTTCCGCCTCTTGCTTCGAAGTTGCCATCGGTTTTTCACAAAGCACATGTATACCAGCTTCTAATGCGGCAATCGTGATAGGTGCATGCAGATCATTGGATGTACAAACACTGACGGCGTCTACCGTTCCACTGCTTAATAGCTCTTCAAAACTTGTAAATGCTTTAACACCGTATTTCACTGCCACCTCATTAACTCTGTCTTGAGAGATATCACAAACTGCAGCTAACTCTACATTTTTATTGACTAGATATTCAGGTAAATGACGATGCTGCGCAATACTACCGCAGCCAATTACGCCAACTCTTAACTTATTCATTATTATTTTCCCCCTTTTATTTCTTCAAGCGGCTTCGCATTTCCGTAAACTGGCCGGTCTCGGTTGACAGGCTCTGCCCATTTCACTGCATTGATAATGACGCGCTGAATTTGTTCGTTGTGATAGGTCGGATATGTTTCATGACCAGGTCTAAAGTAAAACACTTTTCCGTTTCCGCGTTTATATGTACAGCCGCTGCGGAATACTTCGCCACCTTCAAACCAGCTGGTAAAAATCAGCTCATCTGGCTGTGGAATATCAAAATGTTCGCCGTACATTTCTTCTTTTTCTAATTCGATATATTCAGTAATACCTTTTGTAATCGGATGACTTGGGCTTACGACCCAAAGGCGTTCCTTTTCATCGGCTTCACGCCATTTTAGATCACAGCTTGTCCCCATTAATGCTTTAAATATTTTTGAAAAATGACCGGAGTGTAGCACGATTAGCCCCATTCCATCAAGAACACGCAGCTGAACTTTTTGGACGATTTCATTTTTTACCTCGCTATGGGCGAGATGGCCCCACCAAATTAATACATCTGTATTCTTTAGGACTTGATCTGTTAGGCCATGTTCTGGCTCATCTAAAGTAGCTGTTCTGGCTTCGAAGCCTTCTGACTGGAGAAATTCCGCAATTATTCCATGAATACCATTTGGGTATATATCACGTACAACTGGATTTTTTTGTTCGTGACGGTTTTCATTCCATACAGTAACTTTGACCATCATCAATCTACTCCTTTCTTATCGTTTACATTACTTATTTGATTACATATTATCTTGTCAATAGATAAATAAACATAGATGATATAATTAAAACATGTACTATTTTGCTATTTTTAAAAAGGGGATATTATGATGACGAACATAAACTTCTGCAACTATTCATACCACACAAAGGGATATCATTCCCAGCATAAATCGGGTTACCCGATCTATCTCTTTCGGCTGCAAACTGAGGGTTTCTGCGAAGTAGTGGTGAAAGGAAGAAAAATGAAACTTGAGAAAGGAGATCTGCTTCTTATTAAGCCAGGAGATCACTATGAACTCCTAATTAAAGAAGGCCAAAATAGCGGAGATTATAACTTAGGCTGTGAAGGTGCCTGGGTAGACGAATGGTGGAGCCGCTCCGCCAAGTCGGATGTTTCTCGAATTGAACTTGATGAAAAGCTGTTGTTCTTATGGCGCCATATCATGATTGAAAAACGCCGGCCATCGGCAAACCAAAATGAAGAACTCGCTGGTTATTTACTACAAGCACTCTGCTTATCCCTCGAACGGGCTGTAAGCGAAACCGTCCCTTCCTTCCATCACCCGTATCCGGTTATTCGAATGATGCGATACATTGAAGAGCATGCCATGAACGCCTTTAAAGTGGCAGATGTAGCGCAGCATGCCGGGCTCAGCCTCTCTAGGTCTGTTCATCTATTTAAAAGCAGCGTTGGAAAGACAATGATAGAATACGCACTGGAAATTCGCTTGTCGGTAGCCATCGAGCGGATGAAATACACAACCATGACGCTCGAGCAGATTGCTGAAGACTGCGGTTTTGGTACGTATCCTTATTTTCACAGGGTCTTTAAAAAGAAGTACAACATGGCTCCCGGTGCATATAGAAGGCTGCTAGAATAAATGAGACCTAAATGGGCACTTTTGCTTTTCTAAAGAGTAAAAAAATTATAAGATTTTTGACTTCGAGAATTGTCTAGCTCCAGCGCCCTAGCGGCTAGTGTCCTTCGCTCTCCGCCCTACGATAAGTCAACATCGAATCGCCTCCGGCTCTTCGTGTTTCCTTTATCTCAGTTGGAGCGCTCCACAAGGAAGGCTTCGGCAGCATAAGCACCGCACGAAGAAAAAGCGTTAGCTTTTTCGAGGAGGCCATACGCCGCTGACCAGGGCGCTTCTGCTTTTCTAATAATTTCTAAGATTTTTGCACTTAATCCCAAATTAGTCAACTATAAATAAGTTTATTTCAACTATAAAATATAACTATGGAAGTGCTTACATTTAGGGAAAGGAGGAAAAGCATGAAAAGGTTTTTGCGAGATATATATATAAATCGAATCTGGCTGCTCATGGTTTTACCCGGAACGATTTGGTTACTCTTGTTTTCTTATTTGCCAATGTTTGGTCAAGTTTTAGCCTTTAAAAAATTCCGGATTGATCCGGATGGTTTCTTCGCCAGCGTCATGAATAGTGAATGGGTTGGCTTGGATAATTTTAAATATTTATTTAGCACGAATGACGCTTTTATTATTACAAGAAATACAATCCTGTACAATCTTATCTTTATTGTATTAGGGCTTATAGCAGCGGTTACGACAGCCATCTTACTCAGTGAGTTAGCAAATAAAAAGTTATCAAAGGTTTATCAGACCGGAATGCTGTTCCCACATTTTATTTCTTGGGTTATCGGCAGCTATTTTGTATTCACCTTCTTAAGTTCGGAACACGGCCTTTTAAATAATATTCTTAGCTGGTTCCATATCGACCCGATTTCATGGTATAGCGATCCTAAATATTGGCCATTCATTCTAGTATTTATAAGCCTTTGGAAGGGAATTGGTTACGGCAGTATCGTTTATTTAGCGGCAATCGTCGGTATTGATCGAACTTATTATGAGGCGGCAATGATTGATGGCGCGTCGAAATGGAAACAGATTAAGCATGTTACATTACCAATGATTAAGCCATTAATGATTATCTTAACCATTATGAATCTTGGCAGAATATTTAACTCGGATTTCGGATTGTTTTTTCAAGTACCAAGAGATTCGGGCGCCCTATACCCGGTTACTAATGTGATTGATACGTTCGTCTATCGCGGTCTTATGACTTTAGGGGATATTGGCATGAGTACGGCTGCGGGTCTTTATCAGTCGGCAGTTGGTTTTGTCCTGGTTATCATCACAAACTATATAGTAAGAAAAATTGATGAGGAAAGTGCCTTGTTTTAATGCATGTGTCTTCACGAAGGGAGGAAGAGTCGCCCAGCGGCTAAATATATGCCAAATGAACTAGATCAAACATCTGTCGCAATATCTCAACCATTGGAAGAAATGAAAGTTAAACGGAAGAAAACCAGAAATTATCACAATCTTCACCCAGTCACAAATAAGATTGTTAGTGTTCTGCTAGGTATCTTTACTTTGATGTGTGTCTTTCCGTTTATCTATGTCATTATTATTTCCTTTACAAGTGAAGAAAGTATTGTGAGAAATGGCTTTGAAATTATCCCGAAGGCTTGGAGTATCGATGCTTATCATTACCTATGGAATGTGAAGGAACAATTATTCCGTTCTTATGGTGTAACCATTTTAGTTACGATTGTTGGCACAATTATTAGTGTGTTGATGATCTCCTTTTATTCTTATGCGATTTCAAGACCCCAATTTAAGTATAGAAGATTTTTCACATTCCTTGCATTCTTTACAATGCTTTTCAGCGGCGGCTTAGTGCCAACCTATATTGTTGTAACCCAATTTTTGCATTTGAAAAATACAATTTGGGCACTGATCCTCCCGCTTGCTATGAATGCCTTTTATATTATCATTATGAGAACCTTCTTTTTGAAATCGGTTCCAGAATCCATTTTGGAATCTGCAAGAATTGATGGGGCAAGTGAGTGGAGAATCTTTTTCCAAATCGTTTTTCCGCTTTCGTTACCAGGAATTGCAACGATTGCTTTGTTTAGTACACTAGGCTATTGGAATGATTGGTTTACCGCATTACTTTATATTGAGGAACCAAAATTAGTACCACTCCAATCGTTACTGATGAAAATAGAGGCAAACCTTGAATTTATGAGGCAAAATGTTGAAATCAGTATAATGCAGCAAAGCTTATTCGATACCATCCCGCAAGATACAGCCAAAATGGCCATGGTCGTTATCGCCACTTTACCAATTGCAGTCTCTTATCCGTTCTTTCAAAAGTACTTTATAAGCGGACTGACTATTGGCGGCGTTAAAGAATAAAAAAATAGAAAAGAGGAGAGTTGAGATGAAGAAAAGGTTAGGTTTATTACTTGCATTAGTTCTGTCGATTGGAACCATTCTTTCTGCATGCACCAGTAAAGACAGTTCTACTTCAGAAAAAGACGGAAAAAATGGACAGCCGTATGAAATTAAATGGTACACCATTGGAACTCCGCAAAAAGACACAGATAAAGTATTTGCAGAAGTAAATAAATATCTGAAGAAAAAAATTAATGCCACAGTTAAAATGACACAAATTGACTGGGGTGATTGGGATCAAAAAAGTCAAGTGATCATCAATTCAGGGGAATCCTTTGATATTACCTTTACTAACGGCACTAAATATGTCCAAAATGCCCAAAAGGGTGCTTTCATGGCAATTGATGATTTGTTAAATAAAGAAGGTAAGGACTTAAAACAGGTCATCGATCCAGCCCTTTTAGAAGGAATTAAGATTAACGGTAAAGTATATGGTGTTCCAACGAATAAAGAAGCGGCCAGACAATCTGTTTATACGTTTAATAAACGTCTTGTAGATAAATACCAATTCGATATTACGAAAGTAAAAACCTTGGAAGATCTTGAACCGATGCTTAAAGTGATCAAAGAAAGCGAACCTACGATTACTCCAGTGGCAACATTTAAAGCATATTTACCATATGACTATATCTTTAATAATGAATTGCCATTTGGATTCCCATTAGAAGGCGATAGGGACCATGTTATTAATTTCTTTGAATCTGATTTAGCGATGCAGACTTATAAAACAATGCATAACTATTATAAGGCAGGTTATCTAAAGGAAGATGCTGCAACAAGTAAAGACAGCTGGCCAATGGATGTAGAAAACTGGTTTGTCCGTATGGGTGATTCCGCACCATATGCTGATTTACTGTGGTCTCGTTCCGCTAAATATGATGTTGTTTCAGTACCTGCTGAAGAACCTACCACTTTTAATGATTCTGTATCAGGAGCGATTCAGGCGATCTCAGCTACATCAAAAAATCCGAAAAAAGCAATGGAATTCTTAAATCTGCTTAATACAGACCCATATCTTCGTAACCTTGTAGACAAAGGAATTGAAGGCGTTCATTATAAAAAGAATGACAATGGAACGATTAAAGATCTTCCTGCACGTGTAGAAAAATATAACATTCCAACTTATTCTATTGGTAACTTCTATACCTTATATTTGTATGATAATGATCCAAAAGATAAATGGGATAAATTCAAGGAGTTTAATAGTGCTGCAAAACCGGCGCCAACGCTTGGTTTCCACTTCAACAATGATCCAGTAAGATCGGAAATTGCAGCGATTACGAATATCTCTAAGGAATTCTATCCGGCCTTGGCAACAGGTTCTGTTGACCCAGAAGAATACTTGCCAAAATACAATAAAAAGTTAAAAGAAGCTGGAATAGACAAAGTGCTAAAAGAAATTCAAAAGCAATTTGATGAATGGAAAAGCAAAAATAAATAATTAATTCATAATTAATGAAAAATCAAGCTGGGTGAAAAATTCCAGCTTGATTTTATTTCACCCTTTTTAACTGTTTCTTCGCAATACCGAAACTCTAAAACCATTTAACGGTACGAAAAGTTTAATGGACTTCGAAGAATATTATTAATAATTCCATCGTGTTAAGATTGAAAAAACAATATGAATAATTGAGGAAACTGAAATGGACTTGAAAAGAAAAAGACAATTTAATCAAAAAATATTTAATAAACTATTTTTAACATCTTCCATAACTATAATCGTGACAGTCATTGTCTTAATTGTTACGATTACGAACTATTATTCAGATATCATTATTCAAAAAGAAGTCAATATCAATACTAGAACGATGGAAAGAGTTGAAGATTACTTTTCAGGTAAAGATTTAGATATTAATAGAGCAATAAGAGACCTTTACGTTAAAGGGGATATGATTGATGATATTTCATTTGCACTCCAGAATGGCTATGAGAAATATTTAGAATATCGCTTAGATAAATTTTCAGAAGACCAATCGTTCATGCCAAGAAATATTGATACCTATTTTAATGGCTTTTTTAGTCAAGATAGTGATATTAACGCCATTAGTTTACGTTCGTCGGAAAAACCCTCTATTGAATATTTGCTAATCAATAATAATATAAGATGGAATAAAAGCATTGTTGACCAAACAACAAATTCAGATCCGTTTCTCCGCGAGGGTTTTCCAAGAATAAGTGAAGAAAGCCTGCCAAAGGACCGGGAGTTAAGAGATACCATTACTAAAAGGATTGAAATTAACAACCCAGTTACTCTCAAAAAAATAGGTGAGATTTCTTTTTTTTACTCTACAGAACGTTTAGACAAGATTGTAAAAAAGCATGACGGGGCACCAGCTTCTTTCTTTTTGATAGATACTGCCGGAAGAATAATTTATTCAGTGAATAAGGGTGTTCCTCTTGCTATTTTAAATAAGGTAAAACATGAAACAAATGAGACGAAAATAAAGTGGGAGCATGAAAATTATTATATTAATACCATTGCAAACAAGGGTGATTATACGTATGTAAGTGTCATTTCTGATAAAGGATGGCAGAAGTTAACGATTTTAAGGGGAACAATGTGGATTGTTATTATCTCTCTCATTTTAATTTCTATTTTGATTTCTTATTCATTTATGCGAAATTATTCGAGGAGAATTAATAAAATTGTGTCCATTATTCGTCAAGTTGAAAAGGGCAACTTAGATGCACGGATTCCGGAATCAAAACATGAAGATGAATTATCGTGGATTGCTGTCAATATTAATTCCATGTTAAATGAATTGAATAATTATATTGAACAATTTTACCTGCTGACTATGAAGCAGCAGCAGGCAGAATTAAAAGCACTTCAAGCACAAATTGATCCACATTTTTTGTTCAATACACTTGAGGCTATAAGGATGGTAGCTGTCGTAGAGGGCTCAAAAACTTCTAGTAAAATGATATTTCATTTAGCGAAGCTTTTTCGTTACTCGTTGGAATCGAAAGACATGGTGCCTTTATATGTTGAAATTGAAAATGTGAAACAATATATAAAATTGCTTCAGCTTAAATTTCCGGATAAACTACACGTTCATTTTGATATTCCCTGTGAGGTTGAACAAACAATCGTTCAAAAATTAATTCTGCAGCCAATCATAGAAAATTACTTTGTGCATGGTTTTAAAAGGGATAAGCCCGATAATGAGTTATCCATACGCGCCGCTAAACTTGGCGATAAAATCGAAATACGTGTTGAAGACAACGGTAAGGGAATGACAGAAGAGGAGTTATCCAACATCGTTAATCATATCAATCGTGAGGATGGGGAAGAAATGAAATCAATCGGTCTAAGAAATATCCATCAACGCTTAAAATTGAAATATGGGAACCAGTTTGGCATTTCCCTTGAGAGTGTCAATAACCAAGGAATGATTGTCACCATGTCCATTCCAGTGCAGGGATCTAAACATGTATAAGGTACTGCTTGTTGATGATGAACCACTAATTACAAAAGGACTTACGGCACTGTTAGATTGGGAGGATTACGGGTTTGAAATTGCCTATACTGCCGAAAGCGGGGAAGAAGCTCTCGCATATCTAAAAGAGAATCCAATCGAAATTCTGATAACAGATATTCTAATGGGAGAAATGTCTGGCTTGGAGTTAATTAGAGAAACGAAGAAAATTCAGCCACAGATAAAATGTATTGTACTTACCGGTTACCAGGAGTTTGGGTTTATTAAGGAAGGGCTATTATTAGGAATCGAAAACTACTTAGTGAAACCTGTTGATGAAGAAGAATTATTGACGACCATCCAAAATGTAGGTCAGAAATTGATTACTGTGCCGGGAACCGATCATACACAGGAAACGACAACACTAAAGGATAATACGTTATGGCGCTTTATAAATGGAGAGATAGAGAAGAGTGATTGTCTTGAAAGATTGGCATTATATAATATCCAATTTAATCAACCGTATTATAATGTCTCCATTTTAAATTTTGAACATTATCATATGGCTGAGGTTTCAAACGATGTTCGGAACTTTATTGAAGAACACTATTCAGCCACATGTCTTTATAGTCCAAATCAAGAAATCATTATAATTTTTGGAAGTACGAATGAGGAAGAATTATTTACATGGAACCAAAGCCTTGTTAATCAGCTTCGTGATGGAAAAAGAAAGACAGGTATTTTCTATTTATCTATGGGAAAACCGGTTAAAACGATAGATGCATTTGAAGAAAGTTTTACCTGTGCAAGAGAATATAGTTTACTTCAGCTGTACTCAGAATCTAATGTGCTTATTTCAGATAGGCTTGAGATTGATAAACAGGATGAATTAAAAAAACAGCATGAATTTAAAGAAAATATCATAAAACATCTAGTTAAAGCAGATGAAGAAACGTTACAGATGATTAATTTATTCTTTAAAGAGCTAACGAAGAAAACAAAATATATATCTCCACAAGTTGTTAAAAAATATACCTTTGACTTAATTTCGTATATCCATTATTCATTACAGCAAGATGATCTTTCTCATTATACTGCAGCAGTGGAAAGAATGGTTTATAGCTCTGATGTCAATCAGATGAAGTCCATTTTGAAGGAGTATTGCAATGGATTAATTCTTTCGATTAACAATCAAGTCAATATGCGCAGTCCCATTGTGCAGAATGTTCTTAGTTATATACATGCCCACTACGATCAAGGGATATCATTAAAAACATTGGGTCAACAGTTTCATGTAAACGCTATCTATCTTGGGCAATTATTTCAAAAAGAAGTGCGGGTTGTCTTCTCTGAATACCTTAATCGCTATCGATTAGAAAAAGCAAAGGAATTACTAAAAACCACCCATTATCGTGCTGGTGAAATTGGGAAAAAAGTAGGTTATTCGGATACCACGTACTTTTATAAACAATTCAAGAAAAACGTTGGAACCACTCCAAGCGAGTGGAGAAAAATTTGAAAGACGGTGATGATAATGGACAATACTTTACATGAGAAGAACCTTAGCTATCGTTTTCCAAAAAACTTTTGGTGGGGAAGTGCTGCATCCGGCCCGCAAACAGAAGGTGCTGCAAATATGGATGGAAGAAAACCAAGCATTTGGGATTATTGGTATAGCAGCCAGCCAGAATGTTTCCACAATGGTGTAGGGCCTGAGAAAACATCTAACTTCTATCATATGTTTAAAGAGGATATTCAACTTATGAAAGAAACGGGTCATACTTCGTTTCGTACTTCAATCCAATGGTCACGATTGATTCCAGATGGAGTCGGGGAAGTGAATGAAAAAGCTGTAACCTTTTACAACCAAGTCATAGATGAACTACTTGTAAATGGTATTGAACCGTTCATAAATCTATACCATTTCGATATGCCGATGTGTATGCAGGAAAAAGGCGGCTGGGAAAGCCGGGAAGTAATCGATGCTTATGTGAACTTTGCCAAAACCTGCTTTACATTGTTTGGCGATCGGGTCAAGTATTGGTTTACTTTTAACGAACCGATTGTTCCTGTAGAAGCCGGTTATTTATATGATTTGCATTATCCTAATGTAGTAGATTTCAAACGAGCGGCTACTGTTGCCCATCATACCATTGTTGCCCATGCCAAGGCAGTAGAGGCATTTAAAAAATGTAATTTAGACGGAAAGATTGGCATTATCTTAAACTTAACGCCTTCATACCCAAGGAGCCAGGATGCGGCAGATGTAGAAGCTGCTCATATTGCGGATCTATTCTTTAACCGCAGCTTTCTTGATCCGGTCACAAAAGGTGAGTATACGAAGGACTTAGTTGAGATTTTAAGAGAAAGAGAGTTACTTCCAGCAGTGGAACCTTGCGATTTAGAAGTCATCCGAAACAATCCAATTGATATTTTAGGAGTGAACTACTACCAGCCGCGCCGGGTGAAGGCAAAGGAACAGCCGGTACCAAATGACGCTCCGTTTATGCCGGAACATCTATTTGATCCTTATATCATGCCAAATCGTAAAATAAATCCGCACCGCGGCTGGGAAATTTGTGAGGAAGTGATCTATGACATTATGATCAACATTCGTAATCACTACGGCAATATGCCATTCTTTATCTCAGAGAATGGAATGGGCGTTGAAGGGGAAGCGAAATTCCGTAATGAAGAAGGATTTATCGAGGATGACTATCGGATTGAATTTATTCAAGAACACCTAAAGTGGGTGCATAAAGGTCTTCAAGAAGGGGCGAATTGTCTGGGTTATCATCTTTGGACATTTATGGATAACTGGTCGTGGACAAACGCCTATAAGAACCGATACGGGTTAGTTGAAGTAGATATTACGAACGATTTTAACCGAACGATTAAAAAATCGGGCAGATGGTATAAAGAGCTGTCAGAAAACAACGGTTTCTAATGTTGGAATAATGGGTAGAGGTGTAATGCTGTTAAGCTGCTATACTATTGAATTAGCATGAAGGAAGTGGAAGGAATGGAGAAGTATCTTCTTGGGATTGATTTAGGAGGAACAAATTTAAGAATTGCCGTTGTGACATTGGAAGGTCATCTGATAGAAGAAATCAATGTTAAAACGGAAAGCGATAAAGGACCCGATCATGTCATCAATCAGATGATTCAGCTTTGTGAGGGGTTCTTACAGAAAAGGAATATTGAAGCAATCGGAATCGGATCCCCTGGTCCTTTAGATGTAAAACAAGGCATCATTTTAAGTCCTAACAATTTACCAGGATGGGATCACATCCCATTAGTTGAAATGTTAGAAAAGGCTTTACAGAAAAAAGTTGTCCTTGATAACGATGCAAATGCAGCTGCTCTTGCAGAAGCAGTCATAGGATCAGGAAAAGGAAAAGAGTCTGTTTTTTATATGACCGTTAGTACAGGAATCGGCGGAGGGTTTGTCTATCGGAATCAATTGATTCAAGGTGCGCATTTCTGTACGGGTGAAATTGGCAATATGATCATTGATCGAGAGGGCCCGCAACACCCTTCTCTAAATATCGGCTCCTTAGAGACATTGGCAAGCGGTACGGCTGTGAAACGTCTAGGGACCGAACGATTAGGAATAACTGGACATGCAGGAGAAGTGTTTGCAATGGCAATGAATGGTGAGAAAGAAGCGAAAGTGATTGTTGAGCAGATGCTTACTTCCTTGGCAAAAGGGATTGCCAATATTGTTCATACCATTGACCCGGACATGATTGTTTTGGGTGGAGGAGTCATGCAATCAAAAGAATATATCCTGCCGCTTATCCTCGATAAAGTAAATGATTATTTATATCCGCAGCTGAGGAATAAGGTCCAAATTGAGTGTGCTTCGTTAGGTACTAAGGCAGGTGTGATTGGGGCAGCACTGTTGACACAACAAGCATCGTTTCAATAAGAGGGGGGATGACCATGAAGGCTTATATGGTTTTTGATATTGGCGGCACCTTTATTAAGTATGCGGTAATGAATGATCAAGCGATGAAACTAGAAAGCGGAAAGATTCCCACTCCTAAAGAAGGCTTAGAAGTATTCCTGCAGAAGGTCATCGAAATCGTAACGGAATATAGAAAGTTGTTTAATATCCAAGGGATTGCTTTAAGTTCACCTGGTGCTGTAGACGTGAATAGAGGATTCATTGGCGGGGCCAGTGCTATTCCCTATATCCACGGAGTATTCATGACAGATCTGCTAAAGGAACGAACAGGTCTGGAAGTATCTATTGAAAATGATGCAAACTGTGCAGCATTGGCAGAAGGATGGAGAGGTGCAGCTAAAGAAACGGATTACTACATTTGTATTGTCATCGGTACAGGGATCGGCGGCAGTATCGTGATTAATCAAACTATTTTGCGTGGAGCTACTCTTCACGGCGGCGAGTTTGGCTATATGATTATGGGAAACCCGCCTAAGAATCCGCTGCAATCTACCTGGAGCCAGGTTGCATCGACCCATTCTCTGATAGAAGAAGTTGAAGTGAGAAAGTCGCTTGCAAAAGGAACATTGGATGGAGAAGAAGTATTTCGAATGGCAGAAGCAGGTGACCCAATTGCCAAAGAATGCATTGATCATTTATACAAAAAGCTGGCAATAGGCATCTATAATTTGAAATATGCTCTCGATCCGAAAAAAATTCTGATTGGCGGGGGAATCAGTAAGCGCTCGGAAGTGATTGAGGGTATAAATCAGGAATTAAAGCTATTGAAGGATGACATCTCTACGCTGGATATTACGGTTGAAGCATGTCAATTTGATAACGACGCCAACCTAATTGGCGCATTATTCCATTTTTTTAAGCAGAGAGACAGTTCTTTTGCTTCGTTTTCAAGCATATAAAGCATAGGTACGGAAAAAGCAGAGGGATGGTTCTTAATTATTTCTAGAGGAGGAAGAAATGTTAGTTTTTAAAAAATTAAAGTTATTTTATCTTCCTTATAAGAGGGACTTTGTTTGGTCGATGCTTTTCATGCTTGTTGTAGCTGGCATTACGGTGGTCTATCCGATCATTTTGCAAATGACGATTGATGAGGTGGTGCTCGGCAAGCAGTATGGCTGGGTGCCATGGATTTCCCTCGGATTTATCGCGATTATGGCTGTAAAAGGGTTTTCGACATATATACAACATTATTTGGCAGATATGTTTGGCATTAAATCGGTATACCTGCTGCGAAATGCCTTATATGAAAAACTGCAGCGCCTGTCATTCAGCTATTATGACAATGCGAAAACAGGGGACTTAATGTCGCGGTTAACCGCAGATGTAGAAGGGTTTCGCTTTTTTGTATCCTTTGGGTTTAGTGAGGTTCTTCGTTTTGTCATTGTAGTTGGTGCTAGTTTATGTGTGATGTTGTATTACTCGGTTTCACTCACCTTTGTCACAATCGTGGTATTACCATTTATCAGTGTAGTGGTTTATAAATTTGATAAAGCGGTTCACCCAGCCTTTCGAGGGATTCGCGAATCGTTTGGACAATTAAATACCAAGGTACAGGAAAATATTAGCGGTATTCACACGGTTAAGGCTTTATCGAAGGAAGAAGTAGAAATTGAGCGATTTAATAATAAAAATCAGGAGTATAGGACGAAACAGCTCAATACAGCAGCTGTTTGGGCAAAATACTTTCCGCTTATGGAGCTGATTGGCAATATTTCTGTCATTGCTTTAATAGGCTTTGGGGGATATCAGGTCATTAACGGTATGCTCAAACCTGGTGAACTTGTCGCCTTTTACAGTCTTGTCTGGTATATTTTGTGGCCGATCATGAACCTTGGTTTTACCATTAATATGTTCTCGCAGGCGAAAGCCTCCGGTGAACGGCTTCTTGAAGTATTAGAAGCGGATGAAACCATTTATGATCGCGACGATGTAAAAACGATCGATACGATTGATGGAAGTGTCGTCTTCCAAGATGTTACTTTCCACTATCAAATAGGAGAAACAGCAGCCCTAAAGCAAATTACCTTTGATGCGCCTCCGGGTTCAACGATTGGTCTTATTGGTGCGACCGGTTCCGGGAAAACAAGTATCATCCAACTGCTGTCACGTTTTTATGAGCCAACGAAAGGGAATATTCTCATTGATGGCCGTCCGATTCAGGAATATGAATTGAAGACACTGCGTTCACATATTGGGGTTGTCTTACAGGAAACTTTCCTTTTTTCGTCGACGATAAAAGCGAATATCGCTTACGGAAGACCAGATGCGACGATGGAAAAGATTATTGATGCTGCTAAACGCGCTCAGGCCCACGATTTTATTATGGAAATGCCAAATGGCTATGACACGATGCTTGGGGAGCGGGGAATGGGTCTTTCCGGGGGACAGAAACAACGGATTGCGATTGCCCGAGCGATTTGTACCAATCCAGCTATCCTCATTTTAGATGATTCGACAAGTGCAGTGGATATGGAAACAGAATTTCAAATTCAAAAAGCCCTTCAGGAAGTGATGAAGGGGAGGACAACATTTATTATTGCCCATCGTATTTCATCGTTGAAACATGCAGATGAAATCTTAGTACTTGAAAATGGGCAAATCACTGAACGCGGAACACATGAACAGTTAGTAACCCATAATGGGCCGTATCAAAGGATATATAACATTCAATATCAGGACCATGCAGCGATTATGCAAAAGGCGGTAAGGTAGGTGGAAACATGGAAGAAAATCGAAAGAAACAACTGATATTGGAGCGGTTTCACTACTCTCAGGATGAAGTGATTGATAAACCATTTAATTGGAAGCAAATGATACGATTGTTACAGTATTTAAAACCATATATCAAAAATTTACTGCCGCTTTCGTTTGCAGCTGTTATCCTTTCAACGGCGATCCGTTTAATTATTCCGATTTTAATTGGAGTATACACGCTTGATCGAGCAATTATTGAAAAAGATACAACGCTGTTAATCCAGCTTGTTTTTATCATTTCTGGCTTATATTTGTTATCGTATTTGATCAATTCATTAAGAATTCGCTGGATGAACAAGCTTGGCCAAAATGTCATTTATGATTTGCGCAGGCATTTATTTACACATGTCCAATCGTTGTCACATAAATTTTTTGACCAGCGTTCAGCAGGATCCATACTTGTTAGAATTATGAATGACATTAATTCCTTACAGGAGTTGTTTACTAGTGGCGTAATTAATCTTTTAACCGATTTTCTCCTTTTGTTTGCTACTATTTTTATTTTGTTTTCTTTAAACGTAAAACTTACCATTGCGATTATGGTTATTTTGCCAATCATGTTTTTCATTTCAACAAGCTTACGAAAAAAAATCCGGTTATTGTGGCAAATGGTTCGGCTTAAACAGTCAAAAATAAATTCTCATTTGAATGAAAGTATTCAAGGTATTCGCGTTACACAGACATATACCCAAGAAAAAGAAAACATCCAATTTTTTAAGGGACTCAACCAAGAAAATTATGAGACGTGGAAGCAAGCGGTACAAAAAAATGCGATGTTTGGCCCGTTTATCGAGATGGCTAATGCTGTAGGGACAGCTATTCTTATCTGGTACGGCTCTGTTCTGGTTGCAGGCAGTGAAGCGACCATTGGGGAATTTGTTTCGTTTGCCTTTTATTTAGGCATGTTTTGGGAGCCGATTTCCCGTCTTGGGCAGTTGTATAACCAGCTGCTGATTGGGATGGCGTCATCTGAGCGGATTTTTGAGTTTTTAGATGAACGGCCGTTGGTATCAGAATCACCTAAAGCACTTCAGCTATCCTCGATAAAAGGAAATATTGATTTTGAAGAAGTAGAGTTTTCATATGATGGAAAACGAAAAGCGTTAAACGGGATTTCTTTTACGATTAAAGCAGGGGAGACAGCAGCGCTTGTTGGGCATACCGGATCAGGGAAAACAACGATTGCTAATTTAGTCAGCCGATTTTATGATGCTACGGAAGGAATTGTCAAAATAGATGGCTTTCCGATACAAGATCTTTCCATTGCCAGCCTGCGCTCACAAATTAGTGTGGTGCTGCAGGATACGTTTATATTTTCGGGTACCATTATGGAAAACATTCGTTTTGGTAATCCAAAAGCAAACGATGAGGAAGTGATCACAGCGGCGAAAGCAGTAGGCGCTGACCATTTCATTACTCAGCTTTCGAACGGGTACCAAACAGAAGTGGAAGAACGAGGAAATGTCTTATCTGTAGGGGAACGCCAGCTTCTTTCCTTTGCAAGAGCCCTCCTGGCTGACCCGAAAATTCTCATTCTCGATGAAGCAACCGCGAGCATTGATACGGAGACAGAAGTGAAGATTCAAAAGGCATTAAAAACATTATTAAAAGGTAGAACGGCCATTATGATTGCTCATAGGCTCTCTACCATCAGAGAAGCCGATAAGATTATTGTACTGGACCATGGAAAGATCCTTGAGCAAGGAAATCACGAGAAGTTACTGGCAAAACAAGGAGTTTACTACGAATTGGTGAAAGCACAATACAAAATGCTTGGTGTAGGTTAATCGCTTATTTATTATTCTTTCACCACTATTTTACATTTACCCAATAAGGATTCATATCGTTTTAATTCGTTCCAATAAAAACAAACACTCCTATTCAAAATTGGAGTGTTTGCCATATATTGATATGATTAAGGTGTCATCGTTTCGTATGCAACAATGTGTTCCAGCAAAGATATTATTTGTTCAGCTTCATCCTTGTCAATATGTTTGCCAGATTGATTTGCAACCCAATCTTTTAACCTTTCCAGCGTTTTATAGCCATTCTTTCGAGATTCCTCGGCTTGTTTTTCTTTTCCTTGTTGTGTATATGACTTAGCCTTTTCAAAATGTTTCTCGGCATTCTCTAACTGAACGAGTAAGGCATTCCGAATTCCTGTCGGTTTGATATTAGCCTGTTCCACTATTTCTTTTACAGTGCTGACTTTTGCAAACACTAAAATTTTTAATGCGCCTAGTTCCTTGTTTTTTGTCAAGGATTTATAGGAAATCTGATGTGTACCAATTATTGTTGTATCTACCGTTTTAGATTTCACATTGGACGGATTAGTCACTTGAGCAAACAAACCTAAATCTGACACTTGTTTGTTTAGATCATAATCGTCTGCAATAAAGCTTTCATCAGTCAGGGTCAAATAATCAGTTCCCCGAACAGTTACAATAGGCAGCAAGGTTAATGGATCAAATTCACCATTGTTACTATTAACTTCTAATCTATGCGTGTCGTTTTTAATTTCTCCAATATAAATATTAGGCTTTTGTTTACTATAATCAACATGACCAACCATATCTGCTAATGCACGTTCCGGCGTACCTTCAGTCATATCAAACTTAGCGTTTGATAGATTAAGAGATAGTAGCTTAGAAAATTCGGATAAATTGTTATATGTTAACTTTTCAATGGCAGTATTACTGAACGATGCCGCCTGAAGATTAGTTAAACCTGTAATGATAACCTCTTTCAATTTAATATTCCCCGAAAACGTACCCTCTTTAATCATTGTTAACTTTGTACAATTTGTAAGGTCTATACTCGTGATATTTGGTAATAAGGAAATACCAGTTAGATCACTTACATTGGAATTGGATAAATCCAATTTTCCAGTAAAATTAAATAAATCTTTTGTAGTAGTTCCAACCTGTTCCTGTACAGCTGTAAGCAGTGCTGCATCTGGAATCATTTTGGAATCTATTTTTATAGGATCACCGTAAAAGTAGGCCTTAGGCTCTGACCTATTGCCACTATAGTCTTCGAGAACGAGTGTGACTACGCCTGATGCCGATGGAAGTTTTATATTTCTTGAAGCTGTACTTGAATTTAAATAACTTTTTCCTCTAGTTCCGAATGAAGTAGACGTTGTATATTCATTTTGGAAGGTTAATGGCTTTCCGTCTACGTATGCATATATTCGCCACCAATCATCTTGTCTTGGTGCATCGAGACTCATATAGTAAGATGTACCACTCTTGGCAACATATATTTCACCATTATATGGTTCAATATATACATCCTTGAGGTTGCCTGTATAAAGAATCGGTTCGGCTTGTTTGTTATCAGTTCCGACTACAGATAGAGCCAGTGTATATTCTGAACCATCTGCAATAGGAACAATAATCTGAGTTGAAGCAGTTCCCTTTTTAACAGTCTTTTTAAAAGTCTCCTTATTGGTACTGTTATTAAATGAAACCTCTATGTTGATGCGAGAATAATCTATATCAGGATTTTTCCAGCTTATATCTAATGTACCAGCATTTGCAGCTTGCGTAAGGTTGCCGCTTTTAGTCAAAGCTTCCTCAATAGTTAGATCACTAACTTTTGTCGAAAAGTCATAACTTGTTGTTGCAGGTAAGCTCTCAGTTTTGTCTGCGCCAACGGCTCTAAGTTCTAAGTTTACTATATTTTTTTCGCCATATAATGATTTGATATAGAATGTATCACCATATGTCCCGCCAAGGTAAACTCTTTTACCATTAGACAGGTTTGCGTACAAGTTATATTGTTTTACTTTACTGTAATCTTCAAGATCCCAAGCGACAATCATTTCATTCGTATCAAAGGCTTTTTTTACTGTAAATCCTGTTGGAGTATCAGGTGTTACATTAGAGCCATTAGTAAGTTTGATTTCCCCAATGTTTAATTGGTATTTTTCAATTACAGAACCTTCTTCTGTTCCAAATGATAATCCTATTGCTGAAACTTCTTTGCCTTTAAATTTGTTCAAATCAAACTCTTTAGTGACCCAGGATTCTGATTTCTGATTAGCATCCGGTACACTGATATATTCAATTTTATTTGGTTCGTCCTTGAATATTAACCCTAATTTCACTTTAGAATCATCTGTTTGAGAAGGTTTATTGTACGTAATGGATAATTTGCTGTTTGCGGCTATCTCTAAATTAGTTTTATATAAATGTAAGAAGTTATCAGCATCAAGCTTCCCAGTTACTGCAAGGGAACTTCCGCCGTTATATGCGCCTACTTTAGTATAGTCGTATGCTTGTGTATTATATTTTTGGCCATAATCAAAGTCTACCTTCAGCTTGTTCGTACTCGGTGTATCAATCCACCATTGCCATGTTGGGAGAATATCTTGCAGATTAATATTTGACCATTGATGATCATTAATCACTTTACCCTCCTGATAATACTCCATACCGTGTCCTGTATTAAAGTTAGTAGCAAATGTTGAACCGTTAATTACAGATCGTTCGCTAGCGAAATGAGCTACTCCGACCCATCCGCCTGCATCCTTAGCATCGACATCAGGTCTAGAATATCCAGGTTTTTTTCCTGTATTGGTCGGATCCATTAACACGCCTGAATAGTACATTCTTTCCCGTTCTGCAATCATCCATTGATTTTCAGCTTTTTCAGCTTTCCGATCAAGATGAAGCTGGATAAAGTCGCTAGGAGTGAACAAAGCTACGCTTCCTCTTAAATTACCAGTATTATCAAGTAAGTTTTCAACGCCACTTGCAGAGCCATGTGAACCACTTAACCCTCCTTGGGCGGCTTCAACTCCGAAAAAGGCTTGCTTAAAAGGGTCAATTCCCCTTTCAGAAGCATGCTGTAAGGAAGTCTCAATCCTGTTTGATCTAAACCAATCGTAATTAATAAAAAGAGAACTGTTTACAGTACCATATTGATCATCCTTAATCCAATGGCTGTTTTTTGCATTAAGCTGATTTTGATACTGTAAATTACCATCTGGCAGAATAGAGTCATACCATTGAATATAAAGACCGTTCTCAATTAGGTATTTTGTGAACTGCTTATAGATAGGGACATCAGCAGCAGGAACAGTCTCTTCTAAATTCATGAAGAAACCATCAAAGCCGTAGTAATGAGCAAATTCAATCAGTTTCTTTCCTATTGGAAATTCGCCATTCTCATCCTGAACAATCATCTGTTTAGGAGCCTGTCCGGCACGAGGCAGGAATATACAACCAAGAGATTTAACACCGTTTTTATGTGCTGCATTGGTGTATGCAGGGTTAGGTACATTAATAATACCGAATTCAAAGAATCGCGTTTGCCAAGGACCCTCGGGATCATAGAGACTTGTGGGTACACTTTTAGTTACTACTCCATGCCATGAAGCATAGTAGTCTGTGTATTGCCAATAGTTAAATAAATATTGGCTGAAATCATTGTTATATGGTACTCCTTCAAAGAAAGAGTTCCCATAGTCACCACCCATAACTAAAATTTCTGCCTCTGATTTTAGATTCGGTTTTGCCTGTGTGGCTGCTAATGGTTCATTTCGTTCCTGCAGCGGAATATTTGCACGCATTAGATCCGCATATGGATCTGTTTCAGGAGACCAATTCTCCAAATCATACATACGATTTCCCACCATACGTGGCTGATTGTCTCCTATTGTAGCATCACCTGTATATGGCCAAGTATCAGCTAATACAGTCCCTGTACCAATAAATCCAGTATTAGTTAATACTTGAACAAACATTAGGACTGCTACAAATAATACCATTGTCCTTTTCACTATTCTTTTTTTACATAGATTGTACACTTTACTCGCACACCACTTTCTTTTTTAGATGTTTTTTGACTTATTCCTAAATCATAAGTAACCCTTTTCTCCATTTTCAAAAACCGTAATATCCCCCCCGCCTTTTCTTCACAAGCCTTTCGGAAAATATAGTTCCACTTCAGCTTTAGTCATTTGAAAAAGTCTTTTTGAAGTGAAAACATTTTATCTATTGACATCACATAATTCCACTTATCAATGAGGCAATTCACTTAGTGGATGGAACCATATGATTACCAATCAGCATAACCATTCTACTATTGTCCTTGATTAGGGAAATAACGTTAATCCAGAGTATATTTATTCTTTCACTATTTAACTTATCGAGTTTAGTACATGGACCACTTAGTGGTTACTTTCATGCGAATTTTCAACAATAAAGGAGACTTAATCAAATAGAATTATTTCATTCAAAGTTAAAAAAATAATTGACTGATCATTAAGATATTAAAGTTTGCAGGCTTATACTAAGTTGAAATTGGTGGTTTATATTTGTTCACCTGTAATACGATTGTGGATAAAATTAGTGTGTGGTAGTGTTTTATTAAGGTTCTATTACTAGCATTCTATAAGGAATTTACCATTTGTGACCTTTTAAGATTCAACCGCAAATTTTCGCGACAAAATAGTATGGTGTGATGCGTCTACGCAAGAAAGCCCTTTCATTTATAATATCAGGTATTTAATCATCCCAATATTGGATAAATTACAGATTTATTGGATAAACTATAGGGTTATTCAAATCTTTTCTATTACAAAGCCGGTTAAAAATGAAATCAAAAAAGCTGATTGAAGATAAATCAATCAGCTTTTGATATTCCTTAGTTGAGTTCTAATTGTGTTTTTAATTCATTTTGTACTCGTTGCTTTTCTTCTGGTGAAACCAATCCATAGTAAATTTTATTAATCTTTGTTCCTTGTTCTGCTATCTCCATTTGCTGGATATTTTTACCCGCTTCTCGGTAATTTTTTTGTATATCCATTAGTTGATCGAATGTTAGATTCGTTTTTACATTTTTTCCAAGGGCTGAAAATATTTCAGAGAAATTAGTCAAGCTTGAAACACTTAAACCTTCTTGAATGACTCCTTGAATAATTTGTCGCTGTCTTGTTTGACGGCCAAAATCACCCCTTGGATCGTCGTAGCGCATTCTAGTATAGCTTAATGCCTTTTCGCCATTGAGCTTCAATTCTCCCTTTGTAAAATGGAATCCATCTTGGGTAAAGTCTAAATCATTTTCGACTTTAATACCGCCAACAGCATCTACAATATCCTTAAATCCTTCCATGTTTACCTGCATATAATAATCGATAGGAATATCAAGGAAACTTTCAACTGTATCTATTGACATTGGGACCCCCCCAAAAGCATATGCATGGTTTATTTTATCTTCTTTCCCTTTTCCTATTATTTCGGTACGGGTGTCACGGGGAATACTGAGCATTTTTACTGAATTGTTTTTTGGATTAACGGCCAGTACGATAATTGTATCAGAACGACCTTTGTCTCCCTGGCGTTCATCCACACCTAACATTAAGACGGAAAATGGATCTTTTTCTTTAAATGTTACAGATTCTTGACGTTTTTCTGATTTCTTCCGTTCAATTGGTTGGTGCATCGTTTCGACGGCATTTTTAAAAGATTTATATACTGTGTAGGCATAAGCGCCACCAGCAATTAACAAAACTAAAAGGATGATTCCAGTTATTTTAAGCCCTTTTCTTTTTCCAGACTTCATTTTACAAATCCTCCAAATAAATTAAAATTTTTTGCGTCTAATTTATAGAATAACAAAAAAGTGGTAAAAAGGGTAAGAATATGTGATTAGAGCATTGATGGTATCCTATATACATAGTTGTTGCGCCACTGAATACTCCAAGAAGATTAGAAAGTTAGATTGGTAGAAGGTAATTTTATTAAAATGGTCATAAAAGGACGCTGATTGAGTTTTCAACCAGCGTAGTCCTTATTCTTTGTTTAAGATATCTTATGGGCTAGAAATGTTAATAGAGTACTAAAGATGATTGTATCAAGCAGGATAGAACAATAAATTAACCCTTTTTTAAGCTTTTTTCGATGAATTACTTCTTCCGGTGTAAGCCAATAATTTTTTGACATCAAAATGATTCCCCTTTAGCTATTTGATGGTAGCAGGCTGGCTTTGTCACGAAGTACAGAAGCCCCTATAGCTTTGCGTCATCATTTTTCAATGACTTTGCCCTTAGTTTTAAAACAAACATTATTATACTATTTGTTTAAGTAACTGTCACTCCTTGAAACTAGTACAGGTACTAGTTCACCTTAATTTTCTATTTATCAAATGTCAAACCCCTAAAAAAGGGTGACAGGCACCATATGAAAATTACACATGGTGCCTGTCACCCCTTCTAAGTTAAGAAAAAGTGAAGCAGGAAAAACGCCCCTATGCCTCCAAAGCCAATTGGATCATTAGTTCGATGCCAGCGGGGATGGCGGCTTCGTCGATATCGAATTTGGGATGGTGATGTGGGTATTGGCTTTTTTCACTTTGCATACCAACATTGATGAAGGCTCCGGTCTTTTCCTTTAAATAATAGGAGAAATCTTCAGCCCCCATCACTGGTTCCTTTTCCACGAAGACATCTTCGCCAAAGGATTTTTCGATAATATTTTTGGCTGCTTCGCATGCTTCCGGGTGATTGTACAGCGGCGGTGTGCCCTCAATAAACCGGTAGTGTCCTTTAGCACCGAAGCTTGCGCAAATGGATTCCGTTAACTGTGCCGTTTTTTTGTGCATCAGTTCGGCTCCTTCAAACGTCAACGCTCGAATCGTTCCCTGCAGGGTCACCTTTTCAGGGATGACATTATAGGAATTGCCGGCCTGCATCCCTCCAAACGAAATGACCCCTGCATGGAGTGGATTCAAATTTCTGCTAATAATCGATTGAAATGCTTGAATAAGGTGGGTCGCGATGTAAATCGGGTCCACTGTTTCGTGTGGATAGCCGCCATGTCCGCCTGTTCCTTCAATTGTAATGTCAAAATCGTCACTAGAGGCCATTGCATAGCCGGTGGCAAAACCAATTGTTCCAAGAGGCATACCGGAAATATAATGGATGCCATAAATGACATCAACTCCGTCCAAAACTCCTTCTTTTACAAGCTGTTGTGCACCGCTTGGTGAGGCTTCCTCTGAACTTTGAAAAATTAAGACAATATTGTTTTTTACGAGATTTGGATTTTCACTCATCCATTTGGCAGCTCCAAGCAGGGTTGCGGTATGGCCATCATGTCCACAGCCGTGCATAACGCCGGGGACGGTTGAAATATATGACTTGTTGTCGCCTTCTTCTTGAAGCGGAAGGGCATCCATATCGGCTCTAAGCGCAATGGTTTTGCTTCCTTCTGTTCCTTTAAAAAAGGCAACCACACTTGGTGCTGAAAACCGAGAATCTATCGGAATACCAAATTCAGTTAATTTCTCCTTTACATAGGCAGCTGTCTTAAATTCTTGTCCTGATAACTCAGGGTGCATATGAAAATGCCGGCGCTGCTGAATGGTCCATGCAACTAGCTCTGAATCGATTAATTTTGTCTGTAACATGATTGCCCTCCGATTATATTATTTTCCGAAAGTATATGAATTTTTATTCAATAATTGTAATTTATATTCACCTCTAATGCAACCAAAAAGAAAATAGTGCATAGAGATATCCGCCATATGGGTGGCTCTATTCGTGTATTATGATCCACAACTAATCGAGCGCCACCCGCAAATCCCTCGTCAACAGCTAGTAATCCAGTATTGACCGCCAATCGGATAGCAAATTATATTTAGTGGAATTTATTAGTTTTTACTCCAATATTCGACAAAATATGCTAATATCAAAAAGTATCCATCTCCATTTTTACCTCATCAAGGGGGACAGTTTTAATGTTAAAAGTTAGCAAAAAGGTTTATCGAGAAATACCATTTAAAACCCTGATATTACTAGCAGTATTCTATTTGTTCCCTCCCTTAATTGATTATATTGATTTTCAGGATCAGTATTTTCAAAATGCCCTTTGGTTTTTTTATCTGATTCCAACATTATTAATTGCTTATAACAAAGGTACGAAGTATGGAGGATTGGCCACGGGTGCGTCTTCATTGCTGTTTCTCGTCATCGAATCGTTTCAGACAAATGGAATCAGTAAGCATGAAGTGATCATTTTTTTTGAAATGACAACGATCAATTTACTTGTCTCCATTCTTGTTGGGATGTTTGTAAAAAGCAAGCGACAAAAACAAAGGGAGTTATCACTTACAAAAAACTTACTAGAAAGTGTGTTTCACCATCTTGATATTGGGATTTGGTCCATTAATAATAGTAAAAGTTTACTCATGTCAAAAGGAATTGAGAAAATTTATGGATTGCCCCGTGATACGGATTTACAGAACAATCGCTTTTGGAAAAACTCCATCCACCCAGATGATTTACACATCACTGCAGAAATTGATAAGAAATGGGAGAGCCAAGAGGATTATGAATACGAATATCGGATCATTAGGCCAAATGGAGAGATCCGCTGGATACGTGATCGTGGCTTGCCAGTTTTTAATGAGCATGGGGAGCATGAAAGATATGATGGTACAAATGTGGACATCACTAGACAAAAGGAACTAGAATTTCATCTGAAAGAGTCAGAAAAAAGGTACAAACATTTGGTGGAGAACTCCATCGTAGGTGTATTTATGATTCAAGAGAAGAAATTGGTCTATGTAAACCAGTGGCTTGCTAAAACCCTGGGTTTAACGCAAGAAGAATTACTGGGAACAAGTCTATTAGATTACTTTAAAGAAGCGGATCGGTTACGAGTTGTGAGCCGTTTTCAGAAATTACTAGAGGAGCAAGAATCGTCATTTGTCGATCAGATTCAAACAGTGGATGATGTGGAAGCGGCTACATACCTTGAGATTCAAGCCACATTAACTTCGATAAATGGATCTTCGGCCATTATTGGAATTGCGTTAGATGTAACTGATAAAAAGAAGGCGAAAGATGAGTTAGAATACTTCGCCTATCACGATACGCTAACAGGACTTCCTAATAAGCTTTATTTGATGAATGAGCTATCGAAACAGTTTTATCGTTCAGCAAGTCTCGGACTACCTGTGTATATTCTATATCTTAATCTTGATCGGTTTAAATTAATCAATGATTCCTTTGGCCATAGAGCAGGTGATCAACTCATTCAGTTGGTTTCGAAAAGGCTGCTCGATTCCATCGAGCCAAATGGGATGGCCATTCGCGCCGAAGGGGACGAATTTTTCATCTATTTACCAGACACAAATGAGCAGCTTGCATTGGAAACGGCTCGCTCTTTATTGAATGTCCTTTCAGAGCCATATTGTCTAATAAACCAGGAGATTCAAGTCACAGCCAGTATTGGGATTGCCTCATTAGAAGACGATGATGATTTGGAGGAGCTTGTTCAAAAAGCAGGTTCAGCACTGCATTTTGCTAAAGATTTTGGTGGGAATCAATATCAGCTATATTCTTCCGAAATTGGTCAGCAAGTAAATCGGAAGCTTCAACTGGAACAGCGATTACGAAAAGCACTCGAGCAAAACAATCTTGAAGTGGTTTATCAACCGAAATTACATGTATTCTCAAATCGAATTACTGGGATGGAGGCGCTGCTCAGGTGGAACGATCCTATACTTGGAGTAGTATCGCCTTCGGAATTTATCCCAATTGCTGAAGAAACAGGGATGATTATTTCCATTGGGAAATGGGTACTTGAAATGGCATGCCAGCAAAATCGTGAATGGGAAAAAAGTGGATATCCTCCCATCATTGTCTGTGTGAATATTTCCAGCAGGCAGTTTTTACAGGATGATTTTGTCAACATGGTTGAGCAGGTATTAAAGGATACTGATTTATCTCCTGAGTATTTAAATTTAGAAATTACAGAAAGAATTGCTTTATATAATATTGATGATGCGATCGAAAAATTGCAGCAATTAAAACAACTAGGCGTGAGTATTTCTTTGGATGACTTTGGCACCGGCTATTCATCTATGAGCTACTTGAAGATGCTGCCTATTGACTTCTTAAAAATAGACCGTTCCTTTACGACTGGCATTTTTGAAGATATACAAGATCTGGCGATTATTAATTCTATCATTTCATTGTCCCACTCATTGGGTATGACCGTGGTTGCAGAAGGAGTAGAAGGTGAAAATCAATTGAAAGTCTTATCGGAACTGGGTTGCGATGAAATTCAAGGATATTATTATGCAAAGCCCTTGCCTGTTCCTGAGTTTAAACAATTTTTAGATAAAACAATGACGGGCATTTGCAGCCAGATCAACATAGAATAGAAATGCAAGTTCAAAGGGGAAATAACATAATGACGTTAAGTATAGAGTGGGAATCGTTTCGGAAGATGCCTAAAATGATCTTGGGGCTGTGGATGGTATTGACGATTCTCCCCGGGTTTTTAGCGAGATTAGATATGTATTATATTGATGATATGGTAAGGATAGAACTATTTAATAACAATAGGTGATTTGATACCTAACACAAAAGGCTGAATTTCTAAGTTGTTAATACTAACACTTTGAAACTCAGCCTTTCTTTATTCCCGTGCCTTGTATAGTAAAAAATGTCCAGTTTCAGCGCATAGGTGCTCGATAATAATTTACTTTACACCCATCCGCGGATCAACATAATCCGGATAGTCAGTGATGATGGCATCTACTTTCATATCAATTAAAAACTGTGCTGCTTCATGGCTTCTTACTGTCCAGGATGATATCTTCATTCCGAGTGCGTGAACTTTATCGACCAATTCTTTTGTAACAAGCCCATAACTTGGATTAAAGTAATCTGCGTATGTAGCAAATTCCTTTAATGCTTGATCTGTTGTATGGGTGGTGGAGGTAGTAAGGACACCCATTGGAACCTTTGGAAGAAGGTCATTCATTTTTTTCACCGTGTCAAAGTTGAACGATTGGATGATGATTTTATTATTTTGCGGTTTATCAAGATTCCGTTCCCGCAATTGTTGGGCTACCTCTTCTTCTATCCCGGGATAAAGCTCTGGTGCTTTCATTTCTATTAAGATACCAATTTTCCCGTGATATCTGTCCAGCACTTCCTCGAATGAAGGGATTTTTTCACCAGAAAATTGTTCCCCTTTAAAACTTCCGGCATCAAGGCTTCGCAACTGTTCAAAGGTTAGATCCTTTACATGCCCAGTACCGTCTGTCGTTCTATCTACTGTCGTATCGTGAATAATCACTAATTTCCCGTCCTTACTGCGCTGAACGTCAATCTCGATGTAGTCAGCCTTCATGTCGCGTGCTTTGTCAAAGGCAGCAATGGTGTTTTCTGGAGCATACCCTGATGCTCCCCGATGGGCGACATTATCAAATTTCCTTAATTCCCCGGTCGTTTCTGCCGCAAACGCCTGCTGGAAAGGACTAAGCAATAGTGTTAGTACGAAGCCGGCTCCAATTAATGTTTTCTTCATTTCTCCATCTCCCTTGTCAAATAGTTTCGAACAAGGATAGTTTATAATAGAACTATTAAGCTAGTTTATCGTTCTTGTTTAGATAGGGTTATAAAATTCTAAAGAAAAAAACGAATTTCTTCCTAGTTTTGTTTACATTTGGAATTGGACTAATTTCCTATACTTCGTAACTTGGAGAACAGCTCAGACTATTAGATTGTTGCTTTCTTAGACTCGCTGATAGAACCTTCAAAATCGCCGATAGAATCGCCAAAATCGCTGATAGAACCTTCAAAATCGCCGATAGCTTCGCCAAAATCGCTGATAGAACCCTGAAAATCGCCGATTGACGGTTTTGACCGTTAAAAAATTTCATATTGGAGTGTAATTTTACAGCATAAATCAATCTTTGATGAGTTTGACCTTGATTTATTACAACAATAATTACGAAAAAAGCCTATTTTTAAAATGTTTTGCCATAAAGGAGTTTGTCACTCTGGTGTCAGGCACCTTTTTTAAATTTTTCCCCAAAAATATCCACAAATCTCCGGCATCGTTCAAGGTCATTCGTTTGTAGGGAGACTTCAACCTTAAGTGTGACTGCTAATCGGCTGTGAACATAGAGCATATCCCGAAACGCATCAACCGCACCGCAAAACTTGGGATAAAAGCTATCGCCTGTGCCGACTACACCCGTCACGACATGCCTAACATCCGCAGTTTCAAAAGCGCGGTACAGGGCGAGCATTTCACTCGGAATATCTCCATCACCCCATGTATAAGTTCCAATGATGACAGCATCAAATCCTGATAAATCCTGCAAAAGAAACTGTTCAACCCGAATTAGACGAACTTCTATTTTTTTCTCCAAAAATAAATCCCTTATAAACTGGACTAGTTCTTCTGTATGTCCCGTTTTTGAGGTATACACGATTGCGAGATTCATAGTTCATCGAAACCATTCGATTGCGAAACCTTCGCATAGGTCCGTGATTTTTGTTCAAAGAAGTCCGATTTGGTTCCGTTCATCATTTCATCGCTGAACACATGAATCCATGGCATCGGATTGGTTCGCTCCTCATAAAGATTCGCTAAACCAAGCTGGCGCAACCGTTTATTAGCCAGGTATTCCGTGTAATCATCGTATTCATCTAAATCAATTCCCGTTATATCTCTAAGGATGAAAGCGGCCCATTCTTTTTCCAGCTCGACGGCTTGTCCAATGGTTTTATAGACATAGTCGATATTTTCCTGATGATTCAATTCTGGATTTTCAGTTAACAGAATCCGAATAAACTGGGCGATGAAATAAGCGTGCTGCATCTCATCCCGTTGGATATAGCTGATCATTGTGCTCGTCTTGAGCATTTTTTGTTGTCGGGCAAGGTGATAGAAAAAGGCAAATCCCGCATAAAAATAAATCCCCTCGAGATTTATCGAATTCACCGCTAATTGAAATAAATGCTGCGGTGTAGGGGTTTCGCGAAAGCTTTCATAAGCCTGCAAAATCAGCTGGTTCCTTTTTTGCACGAGGGGGTCACTTTTCGCTTGATTGAACCGGGCCTTCTGTTCGCTTAATGGGACAAGTGAGCTAAGGATATAAGAATAGGATTCATTATGAACCGCTTCCTGCTGAGCAATAACGGCAAAAATCGCCTTAAAGCTAGAATCCGTCACATAATCCATCACTTGCGTCATCGTTGGTGTTTGCAGACTATCCAGCGAGGCAAGCTGGGTATTGATCCTTAGAAATACATCTTTCTCGGTCGCACTAAGCATATCCCATTGTTTAATGTCATCCTGCATATTAATTTCCTGTGCCTTCCAAAAATTCCCCAATAATGTTTGATACAAATCGTACATCTGTGGGTAGGCGATGTCATTCCAGTTCAGCAGGCCGGAAGATTCGCCGTTAATGATCCCGGTTGATTTATTAGGAAACTCTGGGTTCAACAATTTTATTTTTGCTAATGGTGCATGAATATCCATCTGAAAAACCTCCTAATTAGCTTTGGCACGCTTCACATTCTGCTATTTCTGCTTGTGAGGTACTTCTAACGTAGTACGTTGTTTTTAGCCCATGCTTCCAAGCTTCCAAATGCAGGTTCAGTAATTCTTTGGCTTTGATATCATGACGAACATAAAGGTTGAAGCTGATCCCTTGGTCGATGTGGCGCTGCCGTGCTGCATTTTGTTTAATGCTCCATACTTGATCTAATTCATGTCTTGCCCTGCGGTAATAAAGGTACGTTTTATGATTCAAGTCCGGAGCAGTGACTTTGAATTTGAAATTTTTCTTCTCCTCCGCATATTCAACCGAATAGATGGGGTCAATGCCATCTGTGGAGCCGCCGATTTTCGCAGTTGATGAGTTAGGAGCTACGGCCATTAACCAGCCGTTGCGGACTCCATGCTCATTGATCTCCTCCAGTAACTCCAACCATCTTTCCGAACGATAATTTTTTCGCTCAAAATAGGCCCCTGTTTGCCACTCAGATCCTTGAAACTCCCGATAGGCGCCTTTTTCGATTGCCAATTCTTTAGAGGAGCGGATGGTATAGTAAGCAATGTCTTCATACAGTTGGTCAGCCAATTCCACCGCGTCCTCTGACTCCCAGTGAATGCCTTCAAGGGCAAGGAGATGATGCCAACCGAACGTTCCGAGACCAATGGCCCTGAACTTCTGATTTGTAATCTGAGCTTGTCCAACTGAGATTGTATTTAAATCAATCACGTTATCCAGCATCCTTACTTGAATGCGAATCAATCGCTCCAGAATATTGGCCGGGATCGCTTTTGCCAGATTAATAGAAGACAAGTTACATACGACGAAATCACCGGGCTTCCGAACGATGACGATGTTTCCTTCTTCATCCTGGTATTCATTGATGATTGTTGTCGCCGACATATTTTGCGCGATTTCCGTGCACAGGTTGCTGCAATAAATCGAGGTGCGGCCGGCCCCAGCCAGATGCTTATTAGGATTTTGTCTGTTTACTTCGTCACGGTAGAACATGTAAGGGGTACCCGTTTCCAACTGGGACACCATGATCCGCGCCATAATATCCATCGCGCGGTACGTTTTCCTTGGCAACAACGGATGATTCACAGCTTCTTCGTATTTTTTTGAAAAATAATGCTGCTCGGTTTCATCATAAAAATCCTCAAGTCCCAGCAGGTTCCCGTTTTCATCCTTCCATCCCATATATTGCTTTACTTGATGGGGACAAAAGGTATGCCACTCACCGATACTTCTGCCGTTCTCATCTGTTTCCTGCAGTTTTTTCATAAAAAGATCGGGTATGGTCACACCGGTAAAAATATCATGGGCTTTACGGCGTTCATCACCATTATTCGTTTTCAAATCAAGAAAGCCGTTCATAATATCTTTGTGAAACACATCTAAATACACAGCAATCGCGCCTTGCCGCTGACCCAGCTGGTCGACACTGACGGCTGTATCATTGACCAGTTTAATCCACGGAACAACCCCTGAAGAGTTCCCTTTAAATTTCTTAATATCGGAGCCAAGGGCGCGGACTTTTCCAAAATAGAGGCCAATGCCGCCACCATCTTTACTCAACCTCGCGGTATCCCAATTATTTAAATAAATACCGTCAAGGGAATCGTCAACGGTATCAATGAAACAAGAGGATAGCTGGCCGAAACTTTTGCCGGCGTTCGCGAGTGTTGGCGTCGCAACGGTCATGTAGAGATGACTTAAGGCCCAATAAGCTTCTTTTACAAGCTGTATCCGTTTGAAGGGATGCTCATGCTGCATGATCGTCATCGCAATGATCATCAAGCGCTCTTGAGGAAGTTCATACACATTTCGCTCATGATCTTGGGCAAGGTAACGATCCGCTAGTAAAAATACCCCGATATAAGTAAATAGAGTATCTCGTTCGGGGGCAATCTCTTTTGCTAGTTCATCGATTTCGTTTTTCGTATAGGAGCTTAGTAGATGACTAGAGTAAATGCCGATTTCCGTTAATTGTTTAATGAGGTGGAAAAAATCCCCATACTCTAATGTGTGGTCGTACCCGCGGTTCTTGGCCGCCTTTTGATACAATTCATTCAAAAATAACCGGGCCGCGACAAAGGTCCAATCGGGCTGGTCCATGGCAATCTGATTGACGGCATAGAGGAGTGCTTGCTGGCCGACGTCTGCGGCGTCCAATTCTCTGATTTGTTTTTCAAGCATTGTCGTATTTAATTGATATTTTTCTGAAGCTTGTTTGATACAATCTAATACCAATTGAATTTCATCATTTACCTTCGTAGTCATGGTCATATCCCCTTTAATAAAAAAATCCGCTCAGGGGATTTGAGCGGATGAAACGGATCACTAGACAAAAGGAAAAAAGAAAATTTCATGCCTTTTGCTGCCACCGTTCATCTTCTCAATCCCCGAAGAAGTGAAACTACTTAAGAAAGACAGGTCTCCTGACTTATGCTTCATCCTACTTTGAGCCCTTCCCATATAAGCGCTTATTTTCATAAACTTTCTTTTACAGTGGTTTGCTCATTTCGTCAGCATTTACAGTTGCGGGGGCAGTACCGGCTTCTCACCGGATTCCCTATTAAGCCGCTAGCGGCATCTGTTCCTAAGGTGAATACAATATATAGTTCTATTTTAAAAAAATCAACAATATGTAGATATAAAACTAAAATCAATCATAGAATAAATAGTTTTATATTTCAAGTATAGTATTTTAAAAAGTATTGCAGCTATTTGCGAAAAAGTGGGTTTTATTTGCGAAAAGCCCCAGTTTATTTGCGAAACTAAAAAAAGCACCATCCAGGTAACTGGACAAAAATAAAGAAGCTTCACATTGGTAAGAATATATATGAAAGGGGTATGAATATGGATTTTACAATTAACTGGAAAGGAAAAATGGCATTTGGGGGAGTTACTCCCTCTGGGCATGAATTTAAAATGGATGCGGACCCGCAAGTGGGAGGAGAGAACACGGGAGCGCGACCTACAGAAATACTGCTGCAGGCCGTTGCGGGCTGTACAGGAATGGATATTATCTCAATTTTGCATAAAATGCGCTTAGAGCCTTCCTCCTTCCAAATGGATGTTACTGGCGAACGTGCCGAGGAGCATCCTAAGCGGTTCACTGCCATCACCATTCATTATGCTTTTGATGGTGACTTGCCGGAAGAAAAGGTCATTCGAGCGATTCAATTATCAAAAGACAAATATTGTTCAGTGTCCCATTCTTTGAATTCAGAAATTACCGTTAGCTACTCAATCAACGGTGTAAAAGGTGAAAAAAACATATAATTTTTTAGAAGTAACATCCTAATGCTAAGGGGAGTTACTTCTTTTCATTATAAGCAAGCGAAGTGAATAAACGCCCATCATCATTTGTGAAAAAACAGGATCGGGAACACTTCTTCCTAATACCAAAGGGAATGTAAAGGTAGATTTTACAACCGTCAAAATAGGGTTAGTGGAGTGAATACATCTAAAGAGGAGTCGCTCTTGTCTAATAAAAATACGATTCCAAGACGGTGTGCACACTCAACAAATGCCAGTTTAAATAAGCCGAGTTCCTGTATATGTAAGGATTTTGCTTTTAACTACTTTTTTGTGAAAATTTACATATTTCTTATAAATTTATATAATAGAAAAGTAGTATGAATGAACTGCTTTTTTCCTCGCGCGCTAGGCCCCAGGTTGGAGGAAAATCTTGCTGTTTGTTTATGTCTGGACTAATGACGTCAAGGAGTTTTTCTATGAATATAGATGTTGAATTTGTTTTATATCAAGTAGTTGCTGTACTCTTGCCGATCTCTGTCTACCATTTATTTTTTAATGAAAAAGACAGCGAGCGTAGAAAGCCTCATTCGAAACTTTCCTTCATTTTGATTCTCATCCTAGTACTTACCATGTCATTTCCAGTAAAGTTTTCCGAGGGGTATGTGTATGATTTTAGAATTGTGCCCTTTATTATCGCCTTTGTGTATGGGGGGACCGTGCCGGGTTTACTAGCCGCGGTCGTTTTGCTAGTGTACCGGTACCTCGTTGGCGGGGATGGCTTTTATGTCGTTTTAGTCAATTATTCACTCACTTGTGCGGTTTTCATGATCATGCGCAATCAATATGAGTCATTTAAAAAGAAAAATAAGCTGATGTTTGTAAGCTTGGTGTTTTGGGCAAATACGATTATCGTCATCCTCACGTTATTTACCAAAAATCAAACAGAGCAAATTCCCTTTATGTTCGTGTTTTATTTCATCACCTGGATTTGCTTAGTGATGGTTGTATTTGTCATGGAAAATGTCAATCAGCAAATGGAAATGCGTGAGAAATTACAAAGAGATGAACGATTAAATGTGATTAGTCAGCTTGCCGCTTCTGTTGCCCATGAAGTGAGAAATCCCTTAACATCTGTCCGCGGTTTTTTACAGTTAATTCATGATGATGAAAATTTAAAAAGTGCACACAAGCATTATATTGATATTGCTTTAGCGGAGCTAGATCATGCACAATTAATTATTAATGATTACCTATCTTTAGCTAAACCGAATACGGAAGGCTTGACAAACATCGATATTTCGGACGAGGTTCGAAAAACAGTCGCACTCATGACCTCTTATTCTAATATCCAGAACATTTCCATTCGAATGAATATTCAAGATTCCCTTTATATTAAAGGTAATAAAAGTGAAATTAAGCAGGTTTTAGTCAATATTATGAAAAATGGCATTGAAGCGATGGGAACAGGCGGTGATCTCCATGTTGATGCGTTCGAGAAGGACGGAGAAATCATTATCAAAATCACTGACAACGGCAAAGGAATGACCAAGAGCCAGCTGGCCAAATTAGGAACGCTATTTTATACGACAAAAGAAAAAGGCACAGGTGTGGGTCTCACGATCTCATTTCAACTAATTCAAGCAATGAAAGGAACGATTACGGTAGAAAGTTATGTAGAGAAGGGAACTACTTTTACCATTCGATTCCCATGCTTGTCACATCAATAAAAAAATGCCAGTTCCCACCCATTGGATGGACCTGGCACTTTTTTATTTTCTACTTTTGATCTTCATAATAATCTTCATTTTTAACAGTAAATTGATCTATGGTTTCACCGTCAGATGTAATTGTGGTGATGGTGATTTGATCTTTGTCCACTTTGGCTTGTAAGGAAACGGCAATGTTTTCCATGTTGACGAAGTCAAATTTTTCATCTGCCACAGCGTCATAGTGTTTTTTACCTGTTGTACCGGTGACCACATATACCGTTCCGTTCGGATCTTCTTTTCCGTCTTTAAGCTTTTTCGTTCTTCCGTAGGAATGATCATGACCGGAGAACACAATATCTATCCCTAGTTCATCGACGACCGGCGGCAGTTTTTGTTTCATGATTTCATTCCCGCCAAACGGATTTGTGTAATAAGGAGGTTTGTGTGTCACAAGGATTTTCCAAGGTTTGTCGGAATTTTTAACATCCTGTTTCAGCCACTCCAACTGCTTGTTCAGTATCTCGTTATTATCTGTGTAGCCTAATACGCTAATGTGCATGTTATTGTAATCAACCGAATATGTCCCGCCTATGTCTGCCTCAGGTCCATTTTTAGGGGAGTTAAAGATGGCTTTTGCCAGTTGACCATTTGCATCTCCCATGTATTCATGATTTCCCAGCGTTGCAACAAGATCGGTTGAACGAATGTTGCTGTATTGGCTCATGACTTTTAATGTGTCATCCCATTGTTTGAATTTTGACGATTCATCGATTAGATCGCCTACATGGATCATGAACGATAAGTCTTTTTTATCGAGATCCCCTAGTATTTTCGTAAAGTCACTTAAATCAGATGGTGATTGCGTATCACCCAAAACGGCAAATTCAAAGCTTTGCTTTCTGTTTAATGTGGTAAATTCTTGCAACTTTGACCAGTTCTCTCCATCTCCAACACGGTAAACATAGGTTGTACCTTGTTGTAATTTCTTTAATGTTACTTTATTCACACGGACAATTCCATTTTTCGCAGGATCTTGCTCACCTGAGAATACTTGGTTACTGGATGATCCGCTGATGGTTTCAAGTAACTGCTCACCTTTTTTGTCAAAATCCTTTTTTCGTGCAAATTGAATCACGGTTTTTTCTTTAGCTAAAGGGCTCGACATCCATGTGAAACCTTTTTCTTTATAAGGGTCACCTGTTGGAGTAGAAATAATGTTTTTTATTTCAGTTGCAGCAGCAAGAGGCGGATAAGCCTGCGTGCTCACTTTAAATGAATACTTCCCATCCTTGACAGCATATAAAACGATTTTCTTTACTTCGTTTGTAATGCTATCCACACGAAGGGTACCTTTTTCATCTGTTTTTCCTAGGAGAACGGGTTCTTTACTATCATCTATGACGGCAAAGATTTCCGCGTCACCCATTAATTCATTATTGGTATTTTTTATTGTTATAACAGCTGGCTTTCCAATTAAGATAGGCTCTACTGTTAACTCAAAAGCACCTTTTACATCGAAGCTGGCTGGCTCTATTGAATACGTTGATACGTAGTTTTCTTCTTTTGGCGTCGTGTATCTTATGCTAGCTTCTATCATTTCATAAGTAACCTTGCTGCCTTCTTTTGTCGATGCAGGGATTCGAATCTGAATCGTTGCAGCATCAGCGGCTGCCGCTTTTTCGCCGCTATTCACTAGATTCAATGTTAGAACTCCGGTAAGAGCATCATAGCTTGAGGTACTTGTGTTAAACCCATTAGAAAAAGTAACATTTTCCACTGGGAAGTTTTTATCCATTTGCAGTTTAATAGAAGAGCCTGAGATCTCCGATGGATTAGCAGCCTTCACTACCAAGTCAACTACATCGCCTAACAAGGCTTGCTCTTGTTTTTTAACTATTTCAATCTTTGCTGAACCACTGTTCACTGTAAAATAGACCGATTTAATAGCTTGGTTTCCGAATTTATCAGGGACCATTAGGGTTACCTGATGTGTTCCATCTGCCCATTTAAATCCATTTAATGAGACGGACCCATCCATATCAAATGAAAAATGGCCTTCGGATTTGGAGTAGTCTTTGCCATCTACTAAAATTCTAATTTTTTCCCAATCAATTCCCGTTTTAAAAGGATCGTCCTCATATTCACTTACGTTCGCTTTCAAATTGACGGCATTTGTCTTGAAATCTTTCCCTTCCACGTTAATCGATTGAATCACCGGTGGATATAAGTCATCCACTTTTTCGCCATATACAGCTCTAATATTATCAATATAGATGGTGCCTTTTGTCATGGGTCCGGTGATGCCTGATTTCGTGGACATTAATCTGATTGCTTGTGTTCCCGAAATTTTAAACGGACCTGTAAAGGAAGCTGGTATTTCTGCCTCGATGTATTTCCAGCCTGTCCAATCAATCCCTGGTTTTTCCTGATTAAGATTAATCGTTTGAGTTTTGCCGTTACCGTCGACAATATTCATTCTCAGCCAATAACCTTGTGCTTCCGGAGTTGCGTACATCCACATTCCAATGCTTGAGGGATTATCCGGAATGGCGATGTTCGACCCAGGCCCTGCATAGGCCCCTAGAGTGGTTCCGGTTTGGGAACCAGTAAAATCAAAATCCAGTTTTAAGGATTGATTGCCAAATCTTACTGGAGCCGGATATTCCGCCAAGCTAAGTGACGCTTTTTCACCGCGGCCGACAACGGATGGTTTCCAATCTTCAAGCCCTGCTTCAAAATCAAATAAGACTTCAGGCAGCCTGCCAACAGAAACTTTGGTTTCTGCTGTAAGATTTGTGCCCTTCAAGCGAGCTGTGATATTCCCTGATACCGTTTTGTCTCCTGTGTGGAGCACACCTGATTCATCAATGGTTCCCATTCCTTCAGGGATGTCAAACTCGATATCTTGAGCGTTCCAGCGTACATTTCTCTTTTGAAATTTTGTGATTAAGTTTAAATTGGTTTCACTGTTTTTCGCTGCGGTTAACTCCGCTCCAGTAAAAAACATCTCATCAGGCTGAGCAATTTCGATGATACTTTTTCCAACTTCATTTCCCTGATAGTTCAAGATGATTTCCAACTGACCGGTTTTCCCATTTGATAAAAACTTTCCATTTTCATCGATGGTACCGAAGGATGAATCTGACAATGACCAAGTTAGACCGGAAGCTGGCATTGCAGCTGAAGCCATGGATTTATCTCTTCCTTTGGCAGTGAAGACAATTGTTGAACCTGGGGTAAAGGATTGGTCATATGGTTCGATATAAGCCGAATCAAAGAGATGATCGGATGGCTCTTTTGAGACAATCAGCCAAGAGTTGGCTACACTTCTTTCAGAACGGTCAGAAGGTTGATTGTCTACCTCAAGGTTATCGCCGCCTAGTTCGCGGGTTGTAAAGGTAGATGACCCGCCTCCATCAAGGTTAAGTGCATCGACTGCCCCTAAATCTATCATTAATTGAGCTAAATCAGGCATGGAGATTCCGCTTGAATAAGGCTCTTGTCTCCCATCCACAACGACAAAAAATACATCGCCGTCTGCTTTAATCCCAACCGCTGTTCGGGGCTCTTTATCTGCTCCTGTTTGTGGAGTTTGATAGATTTGACCATTTTTTACGAGGATGGCATTTCCCCCCAGCGCTTCTTGTAATTGATCTTTCATTCCCTCATATACAGTTGCGTCACCAATGACGGCTTCGCCGGATTTTTTGATTCCGAAGAATTTTTGTGATGCTGAATACTGAGCTTTCACTGCTTGTCCATCTTTGTAAACAACGCCGAGCGGTTCACCGGTGGCCATATTGTAAAAATCGGCATTCACAGCCGCCACTACTTGATGATTAGAGCCATTTGCTGCATTGGCTTGCTGTCTAACGGGCTGCAGGCCAAATGCTGTACCGTCATTCGGTGTACCTGCCTCAATAGATACACTAGGATTATGTACATCAACATCCACTACGAAACTCTCAATCTTTTTTCCGTCTTTTCCTTCAAAGCTGTAGTGCTTTTCCAATACACCCGGGGCAAGACTAGCTTGATATTCATTGATGGGTGTTTGAATTAAAGGTGAGTTTAAATCGAAACTGCCCAAAGCGGATGTGAGACTTGGAGACATAATACTGCTTGCTAAAGCAAATGAAAGGGTGATCGGTAAGATCCTTTTTTTCCAATTTCTCCTCATATGTACCTCCCAAAATTTTAGTAACATCGACAAATTGTGAGTCAATATTCCATTAAATGACGTCAAATTCATATTAATGAAAGATTATTAATCTATCATTGATTTTATGTAAAGAATTTTCAGAATTAAATAGGATGAATGTCATAGGGAAAAAGAAAGGTGCATCACGGAAGGATTAGAGGATCCTTCCCCGCTCAGCTAGATTTTTGTAAAGTAGATACAGAGAGGTTCTCTAAAAAAGTGCTGCACACGTTTTCCCCCCGCATTTTTTCAAAAAACACGGTTTTTTGTAGAATTATGGCACCAATGGCAGGAGAGTGTCATAGTTTCCTAGAATAAAGGAATGACATAATCAAGCATTGAGGTGGAAATAGATGGTTACATGTAAGAATGAAGAGATAGGTGGAAAAGTAATAGCAGTAAGTTTAAGTGAAAGGCATACATTTAGTAAAGAAAATTACAACAGTATAAAGCTGGTGGAAGGATTAGGAGTCGAAGGTGATGCCCATTTTGGTGCGACTGTTAAGCATCGTTCAAGAGTGGCACAGAACCCAGATCAACCTAATTTACGACAGGTCCATCTCATTCATTCTGAATTATTCGATGAGTTAAGCGACCATTATGATCTTAAACCTGGACAAATGGGTGAAAATATTACAACCTTTGGAGTTAATCTTTTGGAACTGCCTACTGACACCATTTTGTATATTGGTGAAAAAGCAAGGGTAAAAGTAACGGGGCTGCGGAACCCCTGTGCCCAAATCGACAATTTTAGGCCTGGTCTTATGAAAGCAGTTCTAGATAAAGATGAAGAGGGAAACCTAATCCGAAAAGCAGGAATCATGGGCATCGTATTAGAAAGCGGGGAGGTAAGACCTGGAGATTCCATTCGGATTCAATTACCACCCATGCCATTTAAAAAACTTGAACGCGTGTAAGCTATTTACTCAGCAGACGGGGCAATCATCAAATGCGAAGACTCGTTCAATAAATAGAGGATGCATCGTCATTCCATATTAGGAAGCATGCAGTAAGGGAGGAAAAATGACCATGATCAAACCAAGATACTCAAAGGGATTAGGGGCATTCTTAGGCACTTTGACAATCATTGCAGCGTTAGGCTATGGTGTCCTGTTTCTCATTGGAATGGGTTTACAGAGAGCGTTCTCGTCAGAAATGGATCATACATCAACAGATCCATCTATTTTTCTAAACCTGATTATCCTTGTCATTCTTATTGTATCTGGTTTCATTACCGCCATCGCCCCCTTTGCCATTAAAAAAATGGCAGGGAAAGCTGCCTTTGTAGGATACTGTTTTATCCTCGGATTCATTGCTATCGTTGTTTTTTTTATTTCGATGGGAGCATTAGGCAGCGCATTCGAATATGTCATTTTAGCTATTGGAGTTGTTTATTTTTTGTTAGGTTACTTAGTAATAAAGGAAAACAATCTTTTCAGCCGGCGAAATTAATCAAAAAAACAAGACCTCTTGAGAGAAAGGTCTTGTTTTCATTTAGTAAAATTACTTCCGTGAATGCACTTTTTCGCCTTGAACCCAAACTTCACGAATGTTTTCCGACCGGACAAGGTACATAATCTTTTGGAAAACATCATTCAGATTTTCATTTACATCATAAAGAGGCAGTTTTGCTGAACTTAATGTCGTATCGATGATTTGGACATCCCATGCATAGTTTTCCTTTAAGCGGCCGATTGGCAGGCTTACACTTTCACCACCGCCGGCAGTAGCAAAATAGAACGCTTCATTAATGGTAATGCGGGAATGGGGCACACCGCGTTCCTCAGCTGGAAGGGATGTATTTACGCCATCCTCTAACATTCTCGATGACATCACCGCCTGCCTTGCATTATCGAAAAGACTGGGTGAAAAACCGCCAGAAATGTCGGATCCTAAACCAATCTCCACCCCTTTTGAATGCAAATGAGCGATGGGGATGACACTATTGGCAAAATAAGCATTTGAAATCGGACAATGGCAAACAGCGGTACCCGTTTCAGCAAACAACTCTGCGTCGTGATCATCTAGGAAATTACAATGCGCCATGACAGACTTTTCACGCAAAAGGCCAAAATCATGTAATGCAAAGGCATCATTTTTATGGAAACGCTCCAGCACATACCCATGCTCCCAATCACTTTCGCTGCAGTGTGATTGGACATATGTATCATACTTAGCAGCCAATGCTCCTAAACCTTTTAACGCCTCGTTGGTACAGCTTGGAATAAAGCGCGGCGTCACGACTGGGTAAACCCCTTGTTTCGTACTCTTTGCTAACTCTTTGACCGCTAAAATAAATTCCTCCGTATCCGCTAATGCCGTTTGAGTATCAGCATCACGATAATAATCCGGTGTTTGTTCGGGGTTATCCATCACCACTTTCCCCACTAATCCACGCTGTCCTTTTTCAGCGCAAATTTCGGCCAGCAAAAAACTTGCTTCTTTATGAACCGTTGCAAAATAAAGCGCCGTTGTTGTTCCATTTGCAATTAGAGTGCTGACGACATCTTGGTAGACATTTTTTGCAAAATCCAAATCCGAAAATTTAGACTCAATTGGGAAGGTATAGGTGTTTAACCAATCATAGAGCGGAATATCTAATGCCGTTCCTGCTTGAGCCCATTGCGGCGCATGAACATGCAAATCAATAAAGCCAGGTAAGAAATACTGACCTTCTGCCAAACGATGAAAGCTTTCATCGCCTTGATAGGCATCCAGTAATGGCCGATAGTCGGCATCTTGCGGGGAAACGACTCTTTCAATCATTCCGTTCGCATTTAGACAGAATAGATGGTCTTTTAAAATTTCTACTTCTTTTGGTGACTTGCTGGAAAAAGCAGTCCCTTGAAAAATTCGCGTATATTTTTTCATAATTATCACCTCAATGTTCGTGTTTTTTTAAAATATATTTGCTATTATAGGGGATTCAAAATGGTAAGTCTATTTTTTACGAATTGGTTAAATGAAGTATAAGAACCGTTCCATTTCTTCAAAAAAAGACCATTACCTAAATAGATAAAGGTCTTTACACTACCTTTTGTACTTCAGTCTCGTGAACTAATTCCACATGAAATTTGTTTTCTTTCTCCCTGATTTCCCAATAGCCGGAAGTATATTTGTAAATTACTGTATATAGCTTCCCGTCATAAAGCACTTCTTCTAAATTCATGTCCAATGCTAAACCACCCTATCTACTATTAAAATGAATGATACTATGTATATTCATGTTCTTTCCTTTTATTCCGATGAAGAACAAGAACCGTTCCCATGCTTTCGCGTATGGAAAAAAGCGCTAAGAACACGGGCAATTTGATACATATCATATAGGTGAAAAGAATTGTTTCTCTCGAGTAGTGGAGAACACGGTCAAAAATTGTGTAATTATATCGAATGCTGTCCATGAAAGTGACGATAAAAGGAAAGGGGGTGAGATATTGCACTTCCGCCATTTTCTTATACCAGCTCTTATGGTTGGAGCAGCCCTGTTTTTACCGGGCAATGCCTTCGCCGAGAAGAATGAGCTTAATGGACAGCTAAATTCAATTTCCCACAGGGAAATGGTGCCAGCGAATAATCCTTCAGAAAAAACTGAGAACCCTGCTAAACAGGTTAACGTTCCAGCGAATGCTAAGAGCGCAACAATAGAGGTGAACGTTCAGGCAAAAAACGAGAACGCAAAACCAAGTGGAAAACCTGTGGCAGTACCCGAACACGCTAGTAAAAATCAGAGTGGAGTAAATCAGCCGGCCTCCAATGGAGCACCTAAACAAACAGTTTCCCAAAAACCTAATTCTGCAACGCCGAAGGCTTTGCCGGAACAGGCAAAAGGGAACGGATATGGACTGTCTGCATTAGAGAAGGCTGAAAAAACCGTTAAGGCTATTGGGCAAGCAAAAAATGATGCTTCACAGGAAAACGGAAAAGGGTTAGAAAAAAATCTACTAGCCACTCATGATGCAGCCGAACATAACGTTGAAATTACTGTAAAAGACAAAAGCGTATCGACAAGCTTGGTTACTAGAATCGAACTGCAAGGGAAGAGTTCAGACCTATCGAAGCCAAAAAAGGCAGAGAGTATTGAACCCCAACCGCCAGTGCCTTTAGAAAAGAACAATGCCTCTGACGGTAAGGAAGAGATGCCCAAGGCCGATCAAGCCATTAATCCAACTCAACGATCAAACAATAGCGGGCAATCAAATGATCGAGTCAGTTCGGGGTTAAGCACCGTTAGCTTGTTAGATAAGTGGTTTGAATGGAATAAGGACCATGAATTGAAGCTTGTTCAACCATACCTTTCTCGCTATGCATTAATGAATACTCAATGGGTGAATGCTCCACCTTCACCACCACCACAGGAAGCTCCTTTTTTAAAAAAACGTTAACCGCAGCTAATCGCCACGGAACACGAAAATAAAAGGAGCGAATATTAAAATGAAATATTATCTAAACCCTAATAAAGTTGTTAAATCTTTTGTATTAACTGGAGCATTGTCTTTTGGTGTTTTTGCAGGTGCACATTTTACTGAAGCTGCTGGTCCTGATAAGGCAAAACCAGAGCACTCCGTTCATGTAAATGCAGAAAATACGGTAAAGGCACAAAATGGACCCACTTCAAAACCTGTAGTTCCTGCAAAATCAGCGGTAGCTGCTGCTAAGGAACAGCCGAAAGCGGAAAAAGTGGACAAGTCTCAAGCGAGTGTGCATGCTAGTGAAACGGCAAAATTACATGCTGCACCAAACTCCGCCGTTCATGGCAAGGGTGAACAAGCCGAAAAGACGGTAACGGAAGAAGCTCCGGTTCAAGAACCTGCAGCAGTAGAGGAGGTAACTCCAGTTCAAGAACCTGCAGTAGAAGTAGAAGTTGATGTTAATACGGACACGGACGATACAACAGCTGTACAAAGTAACGAACCCGTAACAACAATTAATACTGATGAAGAGGCTGTTAAGACTGAGGATGTAGAGTCTGCTAAAGAGGATGAAAAGGCGGAAGATCTTGATTCTGATGTTGCAGTAAAAGCTGACGATGCTGACCAAGATTCTGATTCTAAGAAAGTCGTTCATAACCGTGACGCGATCGTGAACACTAAAGATGATGAAGATTTAGAGTCAGTTGAAGAAGATAATGACACAGATAAAGATACCAAGGTTAATCCTTCATTTGCCAATAAAGTAAAATCTCAAGCGTACGAACATGCAAGTGAAACGGCTAAAGCACACGCTGCGGCAAATTCAGCTGTCCATGCTGTTGGAGAAGTTTCTAATGGTGTTGGATCTGAAGAAGAACCAGCAGAGCAAACAACGGAAGCTGTAAAGGAAGACACAGCCGTAGTTGGTTCAGAAGAACAAGCTGAAGAAGCTGCTGAGGTTGTTGCTGAAAACGTAACAGATGAGTCTGCTGCAGTACTAACTGAAAAAGCTGCTGAAGTCGTAGCCGAGGTATCAGCTGAAGAAGGAACTGAGGTTGTATCTGCTGAAACTACAGAAGCAAGCGAAGCTGTAACAGAAACAGAAAAGGAAGCCGTTAAAGAGGATGCAGTTGAGGTGGAAAAAGTAAATCCATCTGCCGAAAACAAAGCAAAATCTCAAGCATGGATAAAAGCAAGTGCTCAGGCAAAACTACACGCAGCAAAAAACTCAGCTGTACAGGCCGTGTCAGCAGAAACTGCGGCAACTACTGATGTAGCAAATACAGAAGATATTGCTGTTGATACTCTTACAAAAGAATAGAACTTTAGGACCTGCTGGATTTATGCAGGTCCTTTTTCATGGTGAGAACCGTCATCTTGCTCTAGAAAAGTATTGACATGAAATTATTTTTTTGCTAAATTTAACTGACGAACGTTCGGAAGGGTGATCATATGACTTCAAGTCGAATTAAGGAAGTTGCTCTCAATCATTTCACCAAAAATGGTTTTGAAGGAACATCGATGGCACAGATAGCGGATGATGTGGGGATTAAAAAACAATCTATTTATACACATTTCAAAGGAAAAGACGAACTTTTTCTTCAGGTATGCCAGGATGTGTTTGCTGGCGAATTACGATTCCTGATCAATTTTATAGAAAGTAACACAGCTCTATCTATAGATGATTTCTTATTTGATTATCTTTTACATTATAAAGAGCGATATGAGAAGAACGACTACACAAAATTTTGGCTTCGGATCTCGTTTTTCCCGCCAACACATCTATACGAACAGATCATGATCTCTGTTTATAAATATTTGGATCAGGTAGAAGAGCTTTTAATTCCCATTATGGAAAAAGCCATAATTGATGGAAAAGTCAGCTCTACCATTGATGCTAAGAGGGCTGTTGCTGCATTTTTGGGAGTATTAGATGGAATTTCCGTTGAAATGTTATACGGCGGTCCTGAGAGAGTACTAAAACGATTAGATGCTTCTTGGTATCTATATTGGCGGGGATTATCGAAAGAGTAGCTGTTTAAATGGAGGAAAACGAAATGAATCGAAATTGGGTACTTGTCATCATTGCGGGTATTATTGAAATTTTGTGGGTAATGGGGTTGAAGCATTCAAGCAGCTGGATCACATGGGCTGGCACTCTTTTCCTTATCTATTTATCATTTGTTGTGTTGATTAAAGCGACGAAAAAGGTTCCCGTTGCGACAGCCTATGCAGTCTTTACTGGAATTGGGACAGCCGGTACCGTTCTGACGGAGATGATTGTTTTCGAAGAGCCTTTTAGTTGGACGAAAATTTTCTTTATTCTTTTACTTTTAGCAGGCGTGATAGGATTAAAGCTTGTCACATCAGAATCAGGCGAGAAAGAGGGTGCAGCATAATGGCGTGGATCTATCTTATTTTGGCTGGCGGTTTTGAAGTGATTGGGGTTACAGGAATGAACAAGGTTGTTAAATACAAAAACGTACAGTCTTACATGATCTTGTTTAGTGGATTTATCTTAAGTTTTAGTTTTCTGGGTCTAGCAATGAAAACTCTCCCAATGGGATTATCCTATGCCGTTTGGACAGGGATTGGCACAATCGGAGGAACGATCGTAGGCATGGTGTTTTATGGAGAATCGAAGGCTTGGAAGCGGATTTTATTTATAAGCATGATTTTAGCAGCAGTCATCGGGTTGAAATTGACCTCCTAATTGCACATTTTGAACGTGGTGAAACCAACACTTTCTAATTTAAGGTATTTTCCCACTAAAGGTTCTAGGTTATTTTGGTTGACTACAATTTCATATTCATATATTATGATTCTGAGATATTTACAACTAAGACAACTAAAGGAGATTATAAATATAATGAACGTATTAGTAGTAAAAGCAAATAACCGTCCAGCATCAGAAGCCGTTTCTAGTAAAATGTATGAAACTTTCATGGAGAACCTAGAAGGCGTAAACGTAACAACTTACGATGTTTTCGCAGAAGATATGCCTTACTTTGGTCAAGATTTATTTAACGCTTTCGGTAAAATGCAGTCAGGCGAAGAAATGACAGACGTTGAACAACGTATTTTAGCTGCAAAACAAAAGGCGATGGATGCACTATCAGCAGCTGACCTTGTTGTATTTGCTTTCCCATTGTGGAATTTAACGATCCCTGCTAAATTACAAACATTCATCGACTATGTGTATGCAGCTGGTTTCGCATTCAAATATAACGAAAATGGCCAATTAGTTAGCTTAATGACTGACAAAAAAGCTGTTATTCTAAGTGCACGCGGCGGCATTTACTCAACTCCAGAGACTGCACCAATGGAAATGGCTGCAACTTATATGAAAAATGTATTTGGCGGCGTATTCGGTATGGAAATCGTAGATGAAGTTATTATCGAGGGCCATAACGCAGCTCCAGACAAGGCGCAAACCATTATTGCTGAAGGCTTAGCAAAAGTAGCTGAAGTAGCAAAACGTTTTTCAGCAGTAACAGCCTAAAACGGAGCCAGATCCCATCAGCTAAAGATTAAAGCGATAAAGTGAAAAAGTAAAAGCAGGGAGATTATTCTCTCTGCTTTTTTACACTTATTAAGCCAAATTGTAAAAAGCTGTATCGTTGAATGACGAGGTATGCACTTTACTATATTTCATCACTCATAGTTTTTCAATGATAGTCTAATCTTCCTAAAAAAACATTTTTACTAAACAGAACAAATGTTTTGGTGTAAAATAAAAAAAGTGTGGGGTTTTGTGAAATAACCACAACAATTTATTCAGAGGTGGAAAGACAATTGAATGGTACAGCACATGCAGCATTTGGAGCGGCGACAGGATTTATCGTTGCAAACACATTTCAAACTTCTCCCTCTACGACACTCTTATTAGTCGGATTAGGAGGAGTATCTGGATTAATCCCTGATCTTGATATTGATGGGAGTCTTCGCGGTAAAATCACCATATCACATAAGGTCATTCGGA
>Ga0213826_1000086_pt1 | contig 133895 bp, 127 predicted proteins | sample MC6MC0899MG_FD_180668 | JGI IMG/M metagenome (GOLD analysis project Ga0213826, IMG submission 180668) | Enriched soil aggregate microbial communities from Iowa State University, Ames, United States - MC6-MC0899-MG | ecosystem: Environmental > Terrestrial > Soil > Unclassified | place: USA... | reverse complement strand
TACATAGGTGGGTGTTTTTTCTATTAAGGGTCACACCTATGGGAACGAAACCCATGCACGACTTGATCCTGCCCCGGAGTGCCGGGGCAGGATCAAGTTTTCAGACACCACTTATTGCCTATAGGCCTTTTCCTGCTTAAAGAACTGCAGCTGAGGACGGTACTTTGGCTCCCTGGGTCAATTAAGACCAAGAATACCGAAGCTACTGGAACTGAGTGTCTTGCCACATTGGCCACTAATGCCTATGGTATGAGTGTTTGCTCCCGTAGACTTGAAGGTACTTGTTCGTGCCGTTGGAGCACGCTGAATAGTTAATAGTGAAGTGCATTGCGCAAGCGATCACGAAGGTTGCGGTATTGAGATTGCCGCTGAAGGGGACATTAAATGTCTAACGATTTCCGCCGTAGTTCTGATAACGGGCGAGGCGACTTCCGGAACTCAGATTCAAACCGCAACAATTCCAGTGACGGCTTCAAGCGTCGCGATGATCGTGGCGACTTCAAGCGCAACGAAGATCGCGGTGGCTTCCGCCAGAACCGCGACGATAACCGTGGTGGCTTCAAGAGCAACGATGACCGCGGTGGTTTCCGCAACGATCGCCGTGATGACAACCGCGGTGGCTTCCGCCAGAACCGCGATGACAACCGCGGCGGCTTCAAGCGTGATGATAACCGTGGTGGCTTCAAGAGCAACGATGACCGCGGTGGTTTCCGCAACGATCGCCGTGATGACAACCGCGGTGGCTTCCGCCAGAACCGTGATGACAACCGCGGTGGCTTCCGCCAGAACCGCGACGATAACCGTGGTGGCTTCAAGAGCAACGATGACCGCGGTGGTTTCCGAAACGATCGCCGCGACGACAACCGCGGTGGTTTCAAGCGTGATGATAACCGTGGTGGTTTCAAGCGTGATGATAACCGTGGTGGCTTCAAGAGCAACGATGACCGCGGTGGTTTCCGAAACGATCGCCGCGATGACAACCGTGGTGGTTTCAAGCGTGATGATAACCGTGGTGGCTTCAAGAACAACGATGACCGCGGCGGATTTAAGCGTAACGATGACCGCGGTGGTTTCCGCAATGACCGTCGCGATGACAATCGCGGTGGTTTCAAGCGTGATGATAACCGTGGTGGCTTCAAGAGTAACGATGACCGCGGTGGTTTCCGCAATGACCGTCGCGATGACAATCGTGGTGGCTTCAAGGGCAACGATGACCGCGGTGGTTTCCGCAATGCCCGTCGCGATGACAATCGTGGTGGCTTCAAGGGCAACGATGACCGTGGCGGTTTCCGAAACGATCGACGTGATGACAATCGCGGTGGTTTCAAGCGTGATGACAACCGTGGTGGCTTCAAACGTAACGAAGAGCGTGGCGGATTCCGTAACGATCGCCGCGATGACAACCGCGGTGGCTTCAAGCGCAATGACGACCGTGGCAACTTCCGTAAGGATGCCCGTTCGAACGGTGACCGTCCAGCACGTGGCCAGCATTTCGAAGACCCTCGTGCCGAGGCCGGTCGCGCACATAACCCAGGCGATCTGCGTATTTCGAACCGTGCGGACCGCTCGCAGTCCCCAGATATCGATGAGGATGTCACCGGTAAGGAGCTGGATCGCGTTGCTCGCGCTCAGCTGCGTTACCTGGAAGAGCGTTCCGCCAGTTGGGTTGCAAAGCACCTGGTAATGGCTGGACGCTTGCTAGAAGAAGATCCAGAGCTCGCATATGAGCACACCCTGGCCGCTTCTCGCCGTGGTGGCCGTGTGGCAGTGGTTCGCGAAGCAGTTGGCATCGCTGCCTACCACGCTGGCAAGTACGCCGATGCATTGCGCGAATTGCGCACACACCGCCGTATCTCCGGTTCGGATTACAACCTTCCACTGATCGCTGATTCGCTGCGCGCTCTGGGTCGCCCGGAGAAGGCTATTGAATTGGCACACTCGGAAGAGTCTGCAAATCTCGAAGCTGCCGTCAAGGTTGAGATGCAGATCGTCGCTGCCGGCGCCTACGGCGACCAGGGCAAGCTGGATGAAGCATTGGCTGAGCTGGAGTCGCTGGAACAGCTGAACTTCAACCGCGCGTTCTCCTTCAGCCCACGCCTGTTCACTGCCTACGCGGATCTTCTGTCGGCCGCTGGCCGTACCGAAGACGCAAAGCGTTGGAACGATCAGGTTGAGGTCGCCGAGCGCGCCTTGGGCATTGAGCACGAAACCGAATCATTCATCATTGATCTGGCTCCAGAAATGGATGAAGAGGAAGAAGCTCCTCGTGCGAAGGACCTGCTCGACCCAGTTGAGGACGAGGTCGTTGTCGAGGACGATGCTGAAATCGAGACCGAAGATGTTGAGGAAGCTCAGACCGGGATCGACGAGGAAGACGGCCTAGTTGAGGTTGCCGAATCCGACACGGAGATTGAGCCAGCGGACTCTGAGGACGACTCCTCAAAGTAAGCTGTGGCAGTAGCAGCCATAAATAACAAGTAGTAGGAACCACCACCGAATGCTGATTTCTGGATTTGATTCTGTTCTCTCAGACCTCGACGGGGTTGTGTACGCTGGCGCGAATGCCATCGACGACGCCGTAGAATCGCTGAACACCCTTGCGGAAGTGAATGTCACGCTGGCGTTCATTACCAACAATGCAGGGCGTTCGCCGATGTCTGTCGCAGCGCACCTGCGCCAGCTTGGAGTGAAAACCAACGCTGAGCAAATTTTCGGTTCAGCAGATGCCGGCGCCGAGATGCTCGCACGCGAATTAAATCCGGGATCCAAGGTTTTGGTGGTGGGTTCCCCCTACCTGCGCGAATGCATTGCAGTTCGCGGCCTGGAAGTTGTCGAATCCCATGCCGATGAACCGGTAGCGGTCATCCAGGGATTCGACCCCGACCTGTCGTGGAAAAACCTGGCTGAGGCCAGCTACGCCATCAATAATGGCGCCATCTGGGTTGCCACTAATACCGATCTGACGATTCCCCGAGCTGAGGGCATTGCTCCAGGCAACGGTTCATTGGTCAACGCAGTCAAACTGGCAACCGGGGTTGAGCCACAGGTCGCTGGCAAACCCGAATCATACCTCTTTGCGCGGGCCGCTGACCGCCTGGATTCGCATCGCCCGCTGGTGGTCGGCGACCGGCTGGATACAGACATTCTTGGCGGATTCCGCGCCGGATTCTCCACCGCCTTGGTGCTAACCGGTGTTGATACACCGCGTACCGCACTGGGCGCTCCGGTTGAGGAACGCCCCAACTACCTGATTAATACGTTGGCTGATCTCTATCGCCCATACCCGACCATTAAGGTTTTGGGCTATGGCGTGCAGGTAGGTGACGCCGTAGCCAAGGTTGACGCCGGCGCCATCGAAGTCTCCGGCAGCGAGTCAGATCTGAATGCCTGGCGCGCGGCATGCCACGCCTGGTGGCTTGCCCACCCACGACAGAGCGGCCATGAAGAGCCTGAAATCAGGTTTACCGAGCGCGGGCTCGACACCCTGCGCCGGGTTCGAGGCTAGCTATGATTGGGCAGAACCCTCAGCCAACCCCCGGCCCACGCGGCATGGATGATGCACAGGTCGAACAGGAACTGGCATCGTTGGCCGATCACGACATTACCGAGCATGCAGGCATCTATGAGCAATTGCTTGATGGGCTGCAGCAAGAACTCAATCGTACGGAGTATGGCCGGTGATACGGCTCGATCAAGAATTAGTTACCCGTGGGCTGGCCCGCTCACGCACCGAGGCGGCCAAGCTGCTTGCCGCTGGACGTGTACTGCTTGCCGGACACCCAGTTACTAAGGCCTCAAAAAAGGTATCGACCGCCGATGAGCTGACCGTGCTGCCGAGCGACGGTGAAGAGTACGTTTCTCGTGCAGGGCATAAGCTGGCCGGTGCACTAGATGTTTTTACCACTATCAATCCTGCAGGTCTGCGCTGCCTTGACGCCGGCGCATCTACCGGGGGATTCAGCGACGTGTTGCTGCGCCGCGGTGCAGAACATGTGGTCGCGGCCGATGTTGGCCATGGCCAGCTGGTCGCCGAAATTCGCAATAATGCCCGGGTCTCGGTTCATGAGGGGCTGAACGTCCGTTATCTGACTCCCGAAGATATTGGGGGAGTTGTCGACCTGGTGGTAGCTGACTTGTCCTTCATTTCGCTGCGCCTTGTGATCGACGCCCTGGCCGGTGCTACCAAGCCCGGGGGATCATTGGTGCTGATGGTCAAGCCTCAGTTTGAGGTCGGACGAGAACACTTGAATCGAACCGGGGTCGTCACCGATCCTCAATTGCGCCAATCGTCGGTTGAAGCGGTGATTGTCAGTGCACGATCTGCGGGGCTTTATTTGCAAGGTTTGGCGCGCAGCCCATTGCCCGGCCAAGACGGCAATGTCGAATTCTTCCTCTGGCTCAAGGCCGGCGACAATGCACAGGTAGCAGATGTTCCGCTGATCGAGCAGAACGTTGACTATTCTTAGAAGTGTCGTGCATTAGCTGAGGTCGAACGCCTCGGTCATTTTGCGCCTCACGATCCTGAGAGGGGCCGCCCGCCTTGCGCCGAATTCTAGTTTTCACCCATACCGGACGCCAAGAAGCGATCGCCGCGGCCATCGAGACCTGTTCCTTGCTCAAGGCCGCCGGCGCCGTCACAGTGATGCGGCGCAAGGACCACGAGGCCATGACCGAAGCTATCGGCCAGAGCATCACCTCGATCGAAATCCTTGGCGAAGACTGCCAGATTGACGACGTCGAATTGGGCGTGGTGCTCGGGGGCGACGGTTCGGTGCTGCGCGCGGCCGAACTCGTTCGTGAAGCGCCGCTGCCGCTGGTAGGCGTGAACCTAGGGCATGTGGGGTTCTTGGCCGAGGCCGAACGCAGCGAGCTAGCCGCCACGGTGGATGCGCTGGTCAGCCAGGCTTATACCGTCGAAGAACGGATGACCATCGAGGTCAAGGTCTGGCTTGATAACGTGTGTCTGGCCGAAACCTGGGCGTTGAATGAAGCCGCCGTAGAAAAAGCCAACCGCGAACGCATGGTCGAAGTGGTCATCGAAGTTGACGGTCGTCCAATTTCGACCTTCGGCTGTGACGGCGTGGTGATGGCTACCCCTACCGGGTCGACGGCCTACTCGTTCTCCGCTGGCGGCCCAGTCGTGTGGCCCGATGTGGCAGCGTTGATTATGGTGCCAATTTCCGCCCACGCGCTGTTTGCCAAGCCCCTGGTCGTGTCGCCGGATTCGGTGATGGCCGTGGAAATTCTTACTCGCACCGACGCTGGCGCCGTGCTGTGGTGCGATGGCCGACGCACCATTGAATTGCCGCCCGGCGCTCGTGTGGAAGTCACGCGTAGCAGTCGCCCGGTCTACCTGGCTCGTTTGAATACCACCCCGTTCTCCGAGCGACTGGTAAATAAGTTCGAACTGCCGATCGCCGGATGGCGCGGACCTGCAAAAGAAGATACGCGCCGACCTGCCACCAACACTCTTCCCATCGTTGGACCTGGCTTGCATAGCGTTGAGCCACATCACCGCGACGAACCTGGAATTCCAATGGTTGCGCGGGCCGAGGATAGCTCGGAATAAACAGGTTTCTCGAAAAAAGTTTCCACACGCTCGAACATAGTTACGAAAACTGGGGTTAGAACACATATACTAAATTCGCACGGTACGACTTGAACTCGACATTCGGGAGCAGGCAATGATTCAGGAAATCCAGATCTCCAACCTCGGTGTGATCACCGAGGCCACCCTTCCGCTGGGCCCAGGGCTCACGGTGGTCACCGGTGAAACCGGTGCTGGTAAGACCATGGTGATTACCGCACTGTCCTTGCTGTTGGGGCGTCGAGCGGATGCCGGAGCCGTGCGAAACGGTGCCAAGCATGCCCTCGCTGAGGCTGTGGTGCATCTGCCACCGGATCATCATGTACTTGATGCCGCCAGTCAGGCAGGTGCTTTCATCGAACCCGCCGGCGAAAAGAGCGAACTCCTGCTCTCCCGTTCGCTGTCGTCGCAGGGTCGCTCTCGGGCAACTATTGGCGGGCGCAGCGCCCCGGTGGGTTTGCTCGCCGAGTTGGGCCACGATCTCGTCGCGGTCCACGGCCAGTCGGATCAGATCCGTTTGAAGGAACCGGTCGCGCAACGCGACGCCCTTGATCGTTTCGCCGGCCAATCGCTCACCCGTCTTCTGAGCAGCTATCAACGTTCATACCGCCAGTGGCGCTCCGCCGCTAAGGAACTGGCCAGCCTGAAGACCGAGTCGCGCAATCGAGTTCGCGAGGCCGAAAATTTGCGCCTGGCATTGGATGAGATTGATTCCCTCGATCCGCAGCCGGGTGAGGATGAAACCTTGCGCGAACAGTCGATCAAGTTGGGCAACGTCGAGTCGTTGCGATCGGCTAGCCAGCAGGCGCAGACCGTGATTGATTCCGACGACTTTGAGAACCCTGGAGTCACAACCCTGGCAGAAACCGCTCGTGGAATGCTCGCGCAAGCCAGTGGCGATGACCCTGTCCTGTCCGCATTCGCAGAACGCGCCGCTGAGCTTGGCATTCTTGCCTCCGAGCTTTCCAGCGACCTGGCGGCTTATGCAGCAGATCTTGACGAGGAAGGCCCCGATCGGTTAGCGCAGATCGAATCCCGTCGCGCAGATTTGAACAAGCTCATGCGCAAATACGCTCCGAGCATCGACGAAGTGATCAGCTGGGCGGCCGAGGCACGCTCCCGCTTGGAACAGCTTGGTGGCGATGATTCGCGGATTGAAGAGCTTGAGAGTGAAGTTGTCGAGCTGGAGCATCGCGTCGCTTCACTCGCCTCGGAGCTGTCGGAGTCGCGACGCAAAGCCGCGAAGAAGCTCTCCTCGCAGGTTTCGGCCGAGCTTAAAGCATTGGCGATGCCAGATGCCAAGCTCGTAATCGAAGTTGCTGAATTGGAGGAACCCGGAGCCTTCGGCCAGGATGCTATTTCGATGTTGCTCTCTCCTCATGCTGGCGCTTCTGCGCGGCCCCTGGGCAAGGGTGCCAGTGGTGGCGAACTCTCGCGCGTCATGCTGGCCATTGAAGTTGTCTTGGCGGCGGTCGATCCTGTACCGACCTTTGTCTTTGATGAAGTCGACCAGGGCGTCGGTGGCAAGGCTGCTGTAGCCATCGGTGAACGCCTGGCAATGCTCGCTAGGCATGTTCAGGTCATCGTCGTGACGCATTTGCCTCAGGTTGCCGCGTATGCCGATCGCCATATCCGCGTGATCAAGACTTCTGAGGCAAAATCGAAATCAGGAGCTGGCTACACCGCCAGCGATGTGATTAGCCTCGATCAGGATGCGCGAGTCAAAGAACTAGCGAGGATGCTGGCAGGCCAGGAAGAATCAGATACGGCTCAGGCACATGCCGAGGAATTGCTCTCAGAAGCTCAGATTCTAGTGTCGTCGCTCACCACCCAGAAGTAGTTTTCCGGCTAAAAGTCTTGGTGAATGCCTGAATTACGGCGACGCTAGGGCTTCGGGTGATGGTGCACTAGAGTTTTAGAAGGATGCGAAATATTGGAATGGTGATAGGATGAAATCCCGTGGTGCAGCGTAATTCAACTCGTGATTCTCGGTCGTCTGAAACGACAAAGCATATCTTCGTCACCGGCGGTGTGGCCTCTTCCCTTGGTAAGGGATTGACGGCATCCAGCCTTGGACATCTACTTCGAGCTCGTGGTCTCTCAGTGACCATGCAGAAGCTCGACCCGTACCTGAACGTCGATCCAGGTACTATGAACCCCTTCCAGCACGGTGAAGTCTTCGTTACTGACGATGGCGCAGAAACCGATCTGGATATCGGACACTACGAACGATTCCTGGATGAGAACCTTCCCGGTACCGCTAACGTAACTACCGGCCAGGTTTATTCAACTGTTCTAGAACGTGAACGTCGCGGCGAATACTTGGGCGATACCGTCCAAGTAATCCCGCACATCACCGATGAAATCAAGCGCCGTATGCGCTTGGCCGCTACTGACCCTGCCGCCGGCAAGTCAGCTCCAGATGTGATCATTACCGAAATTGGTGGCACTGTTGGCGATATCGAATCCCAGCCATTCTTGGAAGCAGCGCGCCAGGTTCGACAGGACATCGGACGCAAGAACGCTTTCTTCGTACACGTATCCTTGGTTCCATTCATTGGCCCGAGCCACGAGCTGAAGACCAAGCCTACTCAGCACTCTGTTGCTGCGTTGCGCTCCATTGGTATTCAGCCTGATTCACTGGTGATCCGCTCGGATCGTCCAATTCCTGCCGAGATGCGAGCTAAGCTCGGACGTACTTGCGACGTAGACACCGAAGCAGTGATCAACTGCGCCGATGCGCCGAGTATCTACGACATCCCAAAGGTTATTCACGCTCAGGGCCTGGACGCTTACATCGTTCAGACCTTGGAGCTGAAGTTCCGCGATGTCGACTGGACTTCGTGGGATCGTCTGCTCGATGTTGTGCATAACCCAGCAACTGAGCTGACCGTAGCATTGGTGGGCAAGTACATCGACCTTCCAGACGCATACCTTTCGGTGACCGAAGCATTGCGCGCCGGTGGTTTCGCTAACAATGCGAAGGTCAACATTCGCTGGGTTCCAGCCGATGATTGCGCCACTGAAGCCGGTGCAGCGAAGGCTCTTGCCGGCGCAGAAGCAATCTGTGTGCCTGGCGGTTTCGGTATTCGAGGACTCGAAGGCAAGCTTGGCGCTCTGCGTTTCGCACGTGAAAACAGCCTGCCAACCCTGGGCCTGTGCCTTGGATTGCAGTCGATGGTCATTGAATATGCGCGAAACGTTGCGGGCCTCGAAGGCGCTTCGTCGACCGAATTCGATCCAGAAACCACCACCCCAGTCATCGCGACTATGGAGGAGCAGCTGGAGATCGTGGACGGCAAGGGAGACCTCGGTGGCACCATGCGCCTTGGTCTTTACGAAGCCAAGCTGGCCGAAGGTTCAGTCCTAGCCCAGACCTATGGCAAGACTGACGTGGCTGAGCGTCACCGCCACCGCTACGAAGTCAACAACTCGTACCGTGCGCAGCTGGAAGAAGCAGGACTGGTATTCTCCGGTACCTCGCCTGATGGCAGCCTCGTAGAATTCGTGGAACTGCCAAAGGACGTACACCCGTACTACGTCTCGACTCAGGCACACCCGGAACTCTCCAGTCGTCCAACCCGACCACACCCACTGTTCGCTGGTCTGGTTGCAGCTGCCCTGGAGCAGCGTAGCTAGTAGAACTCAGGCAGAAGTAATTCTCTGCAAGCAGACGCGCGCCGGTCACTCTTGACCGGCGCGTAGCTGTTTAAGCTTGAAATGAAGGACAGTATTTACCTACCGAAGGACGAATCTGGTGCCGATACCTCCAATTTCTGACGAATTTTCTCCCCGCGAATTACTGAGTCGGGAAACCGTATATGAAGGGCGAATCTGGAATGTCATCCACGATTCGGTGAAGCTTTCCGAAACCGGTGGGACCATTGAACGCGACTACATCAGCCACCCTGGGGCAGTTAGTGTTCTGGTGATGGACGATGACGAGCGAGTATTGATGGTCAATCAGTACCGTCATCCAGTGGGCATGCGCCTATGGGAGATCCCGGCGGGTCTGTTGGACGTTGCTGGGGAAGCACCACTAGATGCAGCGAAGCGTGAGCTCTGGGAAGAAGCAGATCGAACTGCAGATCACTGGTCGATTTTGACCGATGTTTTCCTTACCCCAGGTTCCTCAGCAGAAGCGGTGCGAGTGTACCTTGCACGCGAACCGCACCTTGTGCCCGAAGATCAGCGTCATGAGCGCACCGAAGAAGAAGCTGAAATGATCAGCACTTGGGTTCCCCTAGAGGAAGCGGTCTCTGCGGTCTTGGCTGGGAAAATCCACAATCCTACGGCGATGATCGCCATCCTGGCTGCCCAAGCTGCACGAGCCAGTAAGTACACCAATTTACGCGACGCGAACGAACCCTTCGACGTGCACCCTTATTTGCGTGAAGGATGAACGAGAACTTTGAGCGTGCCATCAAGCGCTACTTGCAACATCTTGCAATCGAACGCGGCCTAGCGGAGAACACTCTTGCATCGTATCGGCGGGACCTATCTCGATACGCTGATGCGCTACAGGAATATAAGGTCAGTGATCCGCAACAGATCACCGAAGCTACCATTAGCGGTTATCTGCAGGAGCTTTCACGTGGCGATGAGGAGCATCAGCCTTTGGGCGCGAGATCTGTTGCCCGTCATGCGGTAGCAATCCGGCAACTGCACAAGTATTGGGAGCTCGAAGGAATTTGCGTGCCTAACCCGGCACGCGAAATTCAGCCACCAGCAATCGGGCAATCACTGCCTAAAGCGATCTCGATTGCGCAAGTTGCCCGGCTGCTGGATTCAATCAGCACCGAGACTCCGGCAGGATTGCGTGATCGCGCCATCTTGGAGTTTTTGTACTCCACGGGGGCTCGAATTACCGAAGTAGTTGATCTCGATGTCGACGATCTTCATTTTGCCGACGATGCAGTAGTCCGGCTCTTCGGCAAGGGTTCTAAAGAGAGAATCGTCCCTGTAGGCGGTTATGCGCAAAGAGCGGTCAGTGACTATCTGGTGCGTTCGCGTCCTGGATTGGCGTTGAAGGGCAAAGGCACGCCCGCGCTTTTCCTGAACCAGCGTGGTGGACGGCTTTCTCGCCAGTCGGTCTGGCTATTAATTAGCAAGGCTGCGCAGCGGGCGGGGCTCAATGTGGAAGTTTCGCCGCATACCTTGCGCCATTCCTTCGCCACCCACTTGTTGGAAGGCGGTGCCGACGTTCGCGTCGTGCAAGAACTCCTGGGCCACGCATCGGTAACGACCACGCAGATTTACACCAAGGTCACCGTAGATTCACTACGTGAGGCATATCAATTGGCTCACCCGAGAGTTAGATAATCATGACTGGCAATGATTCTGCTCAATCTCCTCGTCCGGTGGCCTTGGTTGCGTTGCTCGCTGAACAAGATGGACACCCGCTCATTTTGTTGGGGCGAAAGCTACGCGGATTTGGGAAAGGCAAGATCGTACTGCCCGGTGGGAAAGTTGAACCGGGGGAGTCAGCCAGGGCAGCTGCCGTTCGTGAATTTTTTGAAGAGACGGGCCTGAAAGTTTCCGACGCGCAGCTGCAGCTGGCAGCCCAGATTAATTTCAGGTTCAGTGCACTTCCCGCCGCGGACATGGACTGCACCGCATTTCTTGCTCATTCGGCCTCAGGGAACCCCGGTGTCAGCGATGAGTTGGAACCGCTGTGGATTCGCCTAGATCAATTGCCGGTTGAGCAGATGTGGCAAGACTCGGAAATGTGGTTGCCGCAACTGGCCGCCGGACAGCGCTTTACCGCCACGATTGTGTTGGCCGCCGATAACGTGACGGTGCGATCGATCGATCTAGTGCCCTGGACTTAGCGTTCAGCTGAACTCGAGTTCTTGTCTTCGCTGTCCTCGGGTTCAAAGATCAACAGGTCACCTGGCTGACAGTCCAGCTCACGGCATAGCGCTTCCAAAGTACTAAAGCGGACTGCCTTAGCGCGGCCGTTCTTGAGCACGGCGAGGTTCGCGGGGGTGATGCCGATCTTTTCTGATAACTCGCCGACACCCATTTTCCGCCTGGCCAGCATGACGTCGATATCTACGCGGATTGCCATTAGATAACTTCACCTAACTCGGTACGAAGTTCGGCGGCCTGGGCTTCGGTCATGGTCGCTTGTTCCAGTAGCTGGCGTAAAACCAGCACGATGATGCTAATGCCGATCATTAATACTCCAGCCCCACCAACAAGTAGCACAACGCCGGGTGCAATTTCGGTGCTGACGGCAAAGATAGCACCCAATGCAAAAGTGGCTAAGGCGCCAATTGCGAAGGCAACGATGATGGGGGATACGTAGCCCAAGGAGGCAGGATCAAAAACGGTACCGCGTTTAACCCGTGTAGCTAGTTTCCAAACGCTATAGACACAGGTTTCGATGATGAGCCCGGCGAGAAATAGATAACCGAGGAACGCAGCCTGAAAGAACTTATCAGTTCCATTATCTGGCGATTCATGGATCAAAATCATCGGAATCATGAACAGTTGCACAACCAGTGTGCCAGCTAAAATAACGGCCAGAACTACTTTCAAGCCGATAATACTGAATTTACCCATGGCGAGAGACCTTATCGTTCTTCGAAATGTTTCTATCGTTAAACGATAGGCGCGTTGGGCTGAACACGCAACTTCGCAACCGGCTGGCGGCTCGATTTTGACCCGCCGTTGGTACGCCAATGGCCACGGGGCAGACATGGTGATGTCATTTCCGTGGCCATTGGCGGGAACCGAACTATTTACAGTGCGCGCTGCTCCGAGCCGTTGTAGGCAGAGAGCGGGCGAATCAACGCGTTGGCCGCGCGCTGTTCGAAGATATGGCTTGTCCAACCGGTGATGCGTGCCGCGATGAAGATCGGGGTGAACATCTCGGTGTCGAAGCCCATCAGATGGTAGGTCGGGCCGGCAGGGTAATCTAGATTTGGCTTGATGGACTTTGCTTCGTCCATCGCCGCTTCAAGCCCGTCGTACAAGCCCAGCATCTCGTGGCGACCGTAGTGCTCGATCATTCGGTCCAAGGCGGCCTTCATGGTTGGAACGCGGGAGTCACCATGCTTGTAGACGCGGTGGCCAAAGCCCATAACCTTCTTCTTCGCGGCCAGGGCATCTTCCATCCAGGCCTTGGCTCGCTTGGCTGCGTCTTCTCGGGATTCGTCCTTGTTGATGCCGATCTCCGTGAAGGTGTGCATAACCGCTTCGTTGGCACCGCCATGCAGTGGTCCCTTCAAGGCGCCGATCGCACCGGTCACCGCAGAGTGAAGATCCGACAGGGTGGAGGTGATGACACGAGCGGTGAACGTCGAGGCATTGAAGGAGTGCTCTGCGTAGAGCACCATCGAAACGCGGAAAGCGTCAACAACTTCGGGGGCTGCTTCTTCGCCGAAAGTCATCCACAAGAAGTTTGACGAGTAATCCAAGTCCTCGCGGGGAGCGACCACATCCAGACCGCGGCGGCGGCGCTGATCGTAGGCAACGACGGCAGGGAATGCGGCGAACAGTTCCTTGGCTTTGAGCAGCTCGGCCTCAGGCGAGGAATTCTCTGCCTCGGGGTGATTAGCGCCAATCACGGACACCGCGGTGCGTCCGACATCCATGGGGTGGCAGTCGGTGGGGAGCAAATCGATGGCTGCCTTGACCCGTGGATCCAAAGCACGGTTGGCGCGTTCGAAGGCAGTGAATTCGGTCAATTCGCTCTGGGACGGCAGTTCGCCGGTCCACAGCAACAGTGCAACCTCTTCGAAGGACTTGTTGGCGGCCAGATCCTGCACTGGGTAACCGCGATACAACAGCGAGTTGGTTTCTGGATTGACCTTGGAGACGGCGGTGTAGTCAACGACGACGCCTGCCAGGCCCTTTTTGATTTCCTCGGTGGTAGTCATTCTTGCTCCTCTTCATTGCCGGAGTACTAATGCGTTGGGGGTGCTCCGACCGGGCGGGCCGGCCGGAGCACTCGGTGGTACTGCTGTAGTGCGAGCCTAGAGGTTCGCGCTGTTGGAATCGATGTCCAAGGTTGGGACCTGGAAATTGAAGATTCCGGTATCGAAGCGGTTGTAGGCTTCGTAGTCTACGAGCTCGTAGAGACGTGACCTAGTCAACATGTTATCCACTTCGCGCTGCTGCGTGCCATCTTCACTGATAGCGTCCAGCACGCGTTCGGCCGCGCCCATGGCGCTGCGCAACAAGGTCACCGGGTAGATGATCAGCGCGACACCGGCGTCTGCCAGTTCCTGGCGGTTGAACAGTTCGGACTTGCCGAATTCGGTCATATTCGCCAGTACCGGCACATCCACGGCGTTGCAGACTGCCTCGAACTCGGCGACGTTTTTCATTGCCTCGGGGAAGATCGCATCGGCGCCGGCGTCGACCATTGCCTTGGCTCGGTCGATCGCCGAGTCCAGGCCCTCCACCGCACGGATGTCGGTACGGGCCATGATCAGGAAGTTCTCGTCGATGCGTGCGTCGGCCGCGGCGGCGATGCGCTTGAGCATGGTGTCGGTATCCACCACGTTCTTGCCGTCCAGGTGACCGCAGCGCTTCGGGTTGAACTGGTCCTCGATGTGGCAACCAGCAAGTCCGGCGTATTCCAGTTCCTGAATGGTGCGGGCCACGTTCATCGGTTCGCCAAAACCGGTGTCGGCGTCCACAATCGAGGGAAGATCGGACATGCGGGCGATCTGTCCGGCACGGGTGGCCACCTCGGTCAGCGAGGTCAACCCAATATCTGGCAAGCCCAGATCGTTGGCCAGCACCGCGCCGGAAATGTAGATGCCGTCGAACTGCTTTTCGCCAATCAGCTTGGCCGAGAGTGGATTGAAGGCTCCCGGGAATTGGCGGGCAGCGCCCGGGGTGAGCATTTCGCGCAGCGCTTGGCGCTTAGCGGCTGGTGTTTTTGTTGAATACAACATGTTAGAACAGACCCTTCGGTGCTGCCGCGGCATCGATGACGCCTGCTGCGGCCTGGATGTTCAACTGGTCCAGCTCGCCGGCAGCGAGGTTTTCCAGGTTTTCTGCGGCCGCGATGAAGCGGTCGATTTCAGCGTCGTCGACCAAGCCGGTGGCCAACGTGCGGAACTTGTTGATGTACTGTTCGCGAGCGAATGGTCGTGCGCCCAGTGGGTGCGCGTCGGCCACGGCGATTTCATCGGTGATCACGGTGCCGTCAGCCAAAGTGATCTCCACCGAGCCGCCGAAGGCCTTCTCCGCGATGTCCAGCGAGTGGTAACGGCGAGTCCATTCTGCGTCTTCTTCGGTGATGACCTTGTGCCATAGTTCAACGGTGTCTGCGCGGCCGGCACGTTCAGGCGAGTAGGAATCCACGTGGTGCCATGCGCCATCTTGCAGTGCCACGGTGAAGATGTACGGGATCGAGTGATCCAGGGTTTCGCGGCTTGCGGTTGGGTCGTACTTCTGTGGGTCGTTGGCGCCGGAGCCGATGACGTAGTGGGTGTGGTGCGAAGTCTTGATCAGCACCGACTTCACGTTCTTCGGGTCGGCAGCTTCAGGGTGCTCGCCGTGCAGCTTGCGGGCCAGGTCGATCCAGGCCTGTGCCTGGTACTCGGCCGAGTGCTCCTTGGTGTAGGTGTCCAAGATGGCGCGCTTTGCTTCGCCGGCCTCTGGCAGTGGAACTTCGTAGGCGGCGTCCTTGCCATCGAGCATCCAGGCGATGACACCGTCTTCGCCTTCGTAGATTGGCACTGGTGAAGTCTGTCCGCGCATGGCGCGGTCGGCAGCTTCAACGGCCATCTTGCCAGCGAACGCTGGGGCGTGGGCCTTCCAGGTGGAGATTTCGCCCTTACGCGACTGGCGGGTGGCGGTGGTGGTGTGCAGGCCCTGGCCTACGGCCTGGAAGATGGTTTCGACGTCCAAGCCCAGCAGGGTGCCGATGCCGGCGGAAGCCGATGGGCCCAAGTGGGCTACGTGGTCGATCTTGTGCTTGTGCAGGCAGATGGCCTTGACCAGGTCCACCTGGATCTCGTAGCCGGTGGCGATGCCGCGGATCAGGTCCTTGCCCGAAGCGCCGGTGTGCTGGGCGACGGCCAGGATCGGCGGGATGTTGTCGCCCGGGTGGGAGTACTCGGCGGCCAGGAAGGTGTCGTGGTAATCCAATTCGCGCACTGCCACGCCGTTGGCCCAGGCTGCCCATTCCGGGGAGACCTTCTCGGAGATGCCGAAGACTGAGGCGCCGGAACCGCCGGTAGATGGGGCGTGGGTCAGCGCCTGGGCGCGGGCTGCAACGATCGGGCCGCGGTTCAGCGAAGCGATCGCTACCGAAGCGTTGTCGATGATGCGGTTGATGATCATGTCCGTCACTTCTGCGGTGACCTCAACTGGGTCGGCAGCGACCGTGGCGATCTTATGTGCCAGCTGGTCTTCGCGAGCCAGATTTTCTTCGGAGCGGTATACGCGTACAGGGTGCTTGATCATGGTCATTGCCTTTCTGATCCGGCCGCGTGGGCCATGATGTGGGTGAAGGATTGGTGCAGATGAACTGTGGTGGCCGCGGAGGCAACCTCGGGATTTCCGCTGGCGATGGCTCTGGCGATGGCGGCATGCTCGCCGGCGGAGGCCTTGAGTCGTTCCGGGTTGTCCTTGGCCATGCGTCGCACCCGTTGCAGGTGGACCCGCAGGGTGCGCAATGCGTTAGACAGATATTTATTGTTCGCTGCTTCGTCGATGGAATCGTCGAGCAGCTGCACTAGCTGGTAGTAAGCCTCGCGGGATCCAGGGATCTCAACTTCGTGGGCGGAGGCCTCGAAGCGCTCGGCCAGATCGGCAAAGCTCGCACGCTGTGCTGAGCCGGCCGCTTGCCGGGCACTGGCGCATTCCAACGCTAAGCGCAGGACGAACAGATCTTCTACATGGTCTTCGCTGACCTCCGAGACGACCGTGCCTCGTCCGCGTTGCTGTACTGCCAGTCCATCAGCAACCAGTCGGCCCAGCGCCTCGCGAACTGGTGTTCGCGAAACTCCCAGGCGTTCTGACTGCTCAACTTCTGCAAGTACGGTGCCCGGAGCCAAGCGCCATTCGACAATGTCGGCGCGTAGGCTCTCGTAAACCTTGTCGCTTGCTCTCATGCAGCAATTGTATACACAGAACTCGTGAAAATGGGAGATCGGACAAAAATTCCTAAGAAATATTCAATTTATGTATACACAGACCTTGCGGTGATGTGATTGGACTCATAGGGTTGAACTAAGAGGACGACCTCAGTCACCACGCAGATGCCGGGTAATGATGCCCGGTGTCAGGAGGAAAGAACAATGGCACAGGAATACCGTCGGGCCTTTGCCCAAGCCACCAATTACCCCGCCACTTTCTGGCTGCAAGCGGCCCAGGATCTCCAATGGGACACCGCGCCGCAGACCGCCATCGACGATTCGCGCAAGCCACTGTATTCGTGGTTCCCTGACGGTAAGCTCAACCTTTCCAGTAATGCGCTTGATCGACACGTTGCCGCCGGCCGTGGCGAAAATACGGCTCTGATCTACGATTCCGCAATGCTCGACAGCGTCGTCAGCTACTCCTATGCGCAGCTATTGAGCGAAGTGGAAACCTTCGCCGGTGTTTTGGCAGGACGCGGAGTCACAATGGGGGATCGCGTACTGATTTATCTGCCGATGATCCCGCAGGCAGTGATCGCCATGCTTGCTTGCGCCCGACTCGGCGCCGTGCATTCGGTGGTCTTTGGCGGCTTTGCCCCTAAGGAACTGGCAGCTCGTATTACTGACTGCGCGCCGGTGGCAGTGGTGACCGCATCCGGCGGCATCGAACCAAGTCGTCGCATCGAGTACCTGCCGGCAGTGGCCGAAGCGCTGTCTCTGGCCGAACCTGCGGTGAAGGATGTCATCGTTGCCCACCGCGATGGATTCGAGCACGGGTTGGCTGAATACCAGAACCAGCCGATTAACGGACAAGAGATCAATTGGCTGGACTGGGACGAACAAGCGCAGCAGGCAGCCCCTGCGGCAGCCGTGTCCGTGCCATCAACCCACCCGCTCTACGTTTTGTACACCTCGGGCACTACCGGCGCGCCTAAGGGAGTTGTCCGCGATACCGGTGGCTACGGAACCGCCCTGCAGTATTCGATGAATGCGATCTACGACGTGCATCCGGGGGACACCATGTTCACCGCTTCGGATGTGGGCTGGGTGGTGGGCCACTCGTACATTGTGTATGCACCACTGATCGCCGGCGCCACCACGGTGCTTTATGAGGGTAAGCCTGTGGGTACACCGGATGCTGGTGTATTTGGGCGCATCATCGAAGACCACAAGGTCACCACGATGTTCACCGCACCTACTGCGTTGCGCGCGGTGCGCAAGGCAGATCCGCAGGGCGCGATGATCGCCAGCCATGATCTATCGAGCCTTCGCGCACTATTTGTCGCCGGCGAGCGCCTGGATCCAGATACCTTCCACTTCGCTTCGGATCTGTTGCAGATTCCGGTGGTGGATAACTGGTGGCAGACCGAGACCGGTTGGCCCATCGCTTCAAATCCTCTGGGGTTGGAAGAGTTGCCGGCCAAGGCTGGATCGCCCACCACTCCGGTGCCTGGTTTTGCGGTGCAAATCCGCGATGCCTTGGGTGAGGAACTGCCGGCAGGCCAGGAAGGGAATATTGTTGTTCGTTTGCCTCTGCCGCCGGGTGCTTTGACCACGTTGTGGGGCAACGACCAACGCTTTATCGATACTTATCTGACGCAGATTGAGGGCTGCTACCTGACCGGCGACTCGGGGTTCCTGGATGACGACGGATACCTCTTTGTCATGGGTCGCACCGATGACGTCATCAATGTTTCCGGGCACCGGCTATCCACCGGCGCCATGGAGCAGGTGCTGGCCAGCCATCCGGCCGTTGCCGAATGCGCCGTCATTGGCCTGGCTGACGCGCTCAAGGGGCAACGTGCCAGTGGCTACGTGGTGCTCAAGTCCGGTGTGGATATTGCAGAAGAGGTGTTGAAAAAGGAAATCGTCGCTCTGGTACGCAAGCATATTGGAGCGGTGGCCGACTTCCGCGAAGTGACCGTGGTGGCGGCACTGCCGAAAACTCGCTCGGGCAAGATCTTGCGTAAGACCATGCGCCAGATTGCCGATGGGAAGGACTACTCGGTTCCATCCACCATTGAGGACACTGCGGTGCTCGACGAATTGGTGCCGCTGCTCCGTCCTCAGGACTAAAGCTGCAAACTAGCCTCGAGGGGCCGCCTGGTATTCATATTCCGGGCGGCCCCTCGTGCCATGCCGTGGCTGCTTGAGCACTGCCTTGGACTCGAAAAGATGCTCTAGATAGCGCCGGGCCGTAACCCGGGAGATGCCCAATTCCTCGCCCAGTTCGGTGGCTGAGAGGCAGCGCTGGGGCTGACTGGCCAGATGCTCGGTAATTTGTGCCAGGGTCTCCGGAATCAGCCCTTTAGGCAACGACGCGGAAGCAGAAGACGATCGCAAGGCCGAAAAGGCGGTGTCTAATTCGGCCTGGTTCGTGTCTGTGCCGGTAGAGCTCATCGTGGAAATGAAGCGCCGGTGATTTTCCAACTTTTCGCTGAACGCCGCAAAGGTGAAGGGCTTGATGAGGTACTGGGTGATGCCGGTGGCCACTGCAGAACGGACCACCACAAGATCGCGGACCGCGGTGATGGCGATAATGTCGGTGGTCAGCCCCAGCCCACGCATTCTCTTTGCCACATCAATCCCGTGCAAATCGGGAAGTGTCATATCCAAAAGAACCAGATCAAAGGGCATGCCGGTGCTCCGGGCTCGGGTGAGCAGAGACAGGGCTTCTTGACCGTTGCTGGCGATTGCTCCGGTCGTGAATCCGGGGACCCGATTAACGTACTTGGCATGGGAGGCAGCGGTTTCAGGTTCGTCATCCACCACGAGCACAACAATGTTCTCGTGATTGGCCGCCGAAACCGGTGGCACGATGCGCGGATCTGTCATGGAAGTCTCCTTGGCTAGTTGCTGGTCGCTAGCGGAAGGGTCACCGTGAAGATCGCCCCGGCATCATTGTCAACATTCATTGTGCCACCTAGACGCAGTACCGCCTGTTGCACCAGCGCCAAGCCCAGTCCACGAGGTTGTGAACCCTTCTTGGTGCTCACCCCAAATCGCAGCAGCTGATCGAGGAATTCCGGTTCAATACCTGGCCCGGAATCGGCTACGGAGATGATCAGCTCTTCGTGGACCGCGGTGACTTCCACCCAGACGGTGGCTTCCTGGGTGCCGGCCGAAACGTCCAAAGCGTTATCGAGGAGGTTGCCCACGATGGTGACCATATCGCTGGCCGCCACCGCATCGGCGGGGATGACTCCCTGCGCAGTGATATCTAGCTTGACCCCGCGCTCATGGGCCTGCGCAGTTTTGGCCACCAGCAGACTGGAAAGGTAGGCGTCGTCGATGGAGTGGACGATCGCGTCGGTGAGCTTTTGCGAATGCTGGCGGTCATCCACCGCAAAGGCCAAGGCCCGCTCGCTCTGACCATTTTCGATCAGTGTCGCGATGGTATGCAGCCGGTTGGCATGTTCATGGGTTTGCGCTCGCAGGGCAGTGGAGAAGGTTTTCAGGGACTGGACTTCTCCGGCCAACTCCTGCACCTCGGTGAGGTCGCGCAGTGTCATCACCTGTCCGGTGAGGGGCTGTACGCCGAGCCAACGCAAGGGAGCGCCTGCGCGGCGCGGCAACCCGGCGTTGGTCAAGCGTGCTGGGCCTTGGGAAATGGACAGCACCGTTCGGGCACCTAAATGGATTTCGTCCTTGCAGCTGCGGCCGGTGGCCATGAGGGTGCGCAGTGCTTCGGGCATGTGGACCTGATCTAGATCCAACCCTTGGGTGGGGACCTCGTCGGGCAAGTCCAGCAGTCGGGCAGCCTCCTGGTTGTAGAGCACGATGCGGTGCCGCCGATCGAGCAGTACCAGTCCTTCGCGCACCGAGTGCAGCGCGGAGAAGTAGAAGGCATAGAGTTTGCGCAACCCGTGCGGGCCGAAGCCCAGGGTGGCCTGATTGATGTAGCGCGAGAAGGACCACGAAGTGAAGCCCGCCAGGATCAGAGCCAGCGCGGAGACCAAGAGGATTTGGGGCAGCTCGCTGCGGTAGATCGTCTGCAGATTTTCCAAGGTGATGCCGGTGGCCACCAGCCCCACGAGCTTCCCGTCGTGATAGACCGGGGCTATGGTGCGCACCGAGAGCCCTAGGGTGCCTAATGCCACCTCGTTATAGGTTTGTCCGGCCAGTGCTTCCTTGGTCGAGCCAGCATACTTTTGGCCGATGCGTTCGGAATTGGGGTGAGTGACGCGCCGGGTGTCGGGAGTCATGATCGAAATAAAATCGATACCTTGTCCGCGGTCCAAAATCTTATTGGTGTAGGGCTGGAGCAGTTCCGAAGGATTATCGCCGGCCAGCGCGGTGCTGACAAAGGGGTCATTGGCCAAGGTGATGGAGATGGTGGCAACGGTGGCTTGCTTATCGTCTAGGACGACCCGGGCTTGCTGCTGATAAGTCGAGACCGCCATGCCGATGACGACCAAGATGACCACCAGCATCTGGGCGGCGAAGATCAACACCGCAAAGGACCAGCCGTTGCGGCTCAGCGGAGCGGGTAGGGCATCGCTGCGTGGCCCTGCGGGCGAAGGCACATCAGTGAAATGATCCGTCATGTCGCGCTCCTGCTCTTGCGGTGTCTTGATTTAGAGTGCTAGTGCGTGACCAATATGAACGCAATAGAGATGCACATCACTTAGGCGCGCACCATTGAACAGAACGATTCTACGTAATACCGGCTTGGCAAGGACGCCAGAGGCGGTTGCAGGCACTTTTCAAGGGTAGGACTAACCACATGACTGTCACTGATGACATGAAGCCGGGCGGCAACTCAGCCCAGGCCGGAACGAAGAAAAAAGACAAGACCCATTGGCTCTACATTATGGTGATCGCCGCCGTCGTACTTGGCGCATTCATCGGTTTGGTGGCACCGGAGGTTGGCAAGTCGCTCAAGCCATTGGGCACTGCCTTTGTCGCTTTGATCAAGATGATCATTGCCCCGGTCATTTTCTGCACCATTGTTTTGGGCATTGGCTCGGTGGCTAAAGCTGCCACCGTTGGCAAGGTCGGTGGCTTGGCGCTGCTGTACTTCGTGACCATGTCTACCTTCGCGCTGGCCATCGGCCTGATCGTCGGTAACATCGTCCACCCCGGTGAGGGCCTGCAGCTCAAGCCATATGAAGCTGCCAGCGGTTCAGATTCGAACGCTACCGTTGACTTTTTGATGTCGCTGATCCCTGGCGACTTGCCTGTTCTGCCGACCCTTGTTGTTGCGCTGCTTGTAGGTTTTGCCCTGCAGGGCATGGGTAAGGCTGGCGAGCCGGTTCTGGTTGGCATCCAGCACATCCAGAAGGTCGTCTTCCGCATCATGATGATGATCATGTGGGTTGCTCCCATTGGTGCATTTGGTGCCATCGCCGCGGTGGTCGGCGCCACCGGTTGGGCTGCCATCGGTTCCATGGCGATCCTCATGGGCGCTTTCTACATCACCTGTGCGCTGTTCATCGTCGTCATTCTTGGCACCCTGCTGCGGGTGGTCACTGGGCTGAACATTTTCTTGCTGCTCAAGTACCTGGCGCGCGAGTACCTGTTGATCTTCTCCACCTCGTCTTCGGAGTCTGCGCTGCCACGGCTGATCGCCAAGATGGAGCACGCTGGTGTTTCCAAGCCGGTCGTCGGCATTACCGTTCCAACCGGTTACTCCTTCAACCTTGATGGCACCGCGATCTACCTGACCATGTCAGCGCTGTTCGTCTCCACCGCCATGGGCATGCCGATGAACCTGGGTGAGCAGATCGGCCTGTTGGTCTTCATGATCATCGCTTCCAAGGGCGCTGCCGGTGTGACCGGTGCAGGCTTGGCCACCTTGGCCGCCGGTTTGCAGGCACACCGTCCGGAACTGCTCGACGGCATGGGCGTGATCGTGGGCATCGATAAGTTCATGTCCGAGGCGCGTGCATTGACCAACTTCACCGGCAATGCTGTGGCTACCTTGCTGATCGGCAAGTGGACTAAGGAAATCGACATGGACCAGGCGAAGGCCGTGCTCTCAGGCAATCGTCCATTCGACGAAACCAGCGTCGAGGGCCATTAGTCCCAAGAACTGAAAAATCCGTTATCCGCCAAGTGCGGGTAACGGATTTTTTGTGCCTGTTGACCTGTGCGAAGATCGCAAATTAGGCAGGTACGGTTTGTTGAGGCAGAGGTGTTGTATGGGTAGCGCGGTTCGAGTGTGCTTTGTCGGGGACTCCTTCGTGGCCGGTGTGGGAGATGAGACTCACCGTGGCTGGGCAGGACGCTTGATCGCCCACGCAATTGCGCGTGGAGTCCAGCTGACCGGATATAACCTTGGGATCCGCGGCGATACCAGCGCCATGATTGGCCAGCGGTTCGAAGGTGAATGCGAGCGCCGATTGCTGCCAGGGGACTACGCAGTGGGTGTGGTGCTTTCCTTCGGGGTGAACGACGTCGTTCGTTGGGGCGGGCAAGCGCGTGTGGATCCGAAGGACCGTGTTGCGAACCTGGCTGGGATTCTTGAGGTGGCCCGGCAGCGCAACTGGCCGGTGCTGATGGTCGGCCCGCCCGCCGTTGCCGACGATGAACTTAATGAGGACCTGAAGGTGCTCGACGCGCAGCTGCAAGCTCAGTGCCAATTGAACAACGTGCCGTATCTGAGCGTTCACGCTCGACTGGTTGATAATGCTCGGTGGCGAGAAGAGGTCGCCGCTGGTGACGGCGCCCACCCTCGGGGCACCGGTTACGAGCTGCTGGCCCAGCTGGTCATGCCGGGGTGGCAAACCTGGTTGCAAGAAGTGTGCGGCTAGGATCAAGGCATGAACGACCCCCAAGCGTTATGTGAACTGACCGACGCCGAACAGCAGCTGGTGGAGCTGGCCCGGGTGACCATCGAGGCAGCCACGGACGCGCAGCAAGGCGGCGACGGCGCGCACACCATGGGCTCTGCGGTGCTCGACGGCTCGGGAAGCCTGCATGCAGGGGTGAACTTCTACCATTTCACCGGAGGACCTTGCGCTGAGCTCGTCGCGTTGGCTGCAGCCCGAACCGCCGGCGCCCGTGATCCGCAGGTGATCGTGGCGGTGGGCAATGAGGGTAGGGGGATCAAGAACCCCTGTGGTCGTTGCCGGCAGATCATGGCCGACAGCTACCCGCAGCTTCGCGTCATCGTCGATACCTCCCAAGGGGCTCGTACCGTGGGGATCCGAGAACTGCTACCACTGGGTTTTGACTGGGCCGCCGAGCAAGCCTAGAACAATCCAGAGCTCAGCACGACGCGGTTGCCGTCGGGATCTTGCAGCTGCACAATCTGTGCGCCCCCGCCTGGCTGCGGGCCTGCGTTGTCCAGGCCAAGCGCCGCAAGACGCTCAGCCTGGGCCTGAAGATCGAAAACCTCCAGCACCAAGGTGCTGCGCCCCGCCCGCTCGGGCTCGCACCACACCTGAACGCCATAACCCGGGGCAAGATGCCATTCGAGCAACCCCTCCATCGGGCGTCGATCGGGGCCCCGGCCAAAGAGCTTGGCATACCAAAGCTCCGCCCGATCCAGATCAGCGACCGTACAGTGACCGAGCATTCCAGAGAACATCAGCCTCACCCCTTGCATAGCTACGTTGTGACGATGCTGATCCATTGGAGCACCTGAGGCGATCGGGTTCAAGACCGCAACGGGATCCATGGCAAATTATTGGGGCGCACGCCAATCAGCCGGTCGACCAAGAAAGGCCGCGAGTCGGTCCATTGCCGGCGCTGTTGTACCGATCGGCTGTGGCGGATCAAAGCGTGAGACACGCGAGGTCTGCGAAATCTGAGTGGTGGCGAACGCCAAGGATTTTTCGGCCAGGACCTGGAGTTGGTGATCGTGGTCGAGGTCTTGGGTGGTGGCGCGGGCCAGATCCCACAGGTGGGCCAGCAGGTCGTAGAGGCGGATCTGCAGTCGATCCGCTCCGCTGGCTGAGCCCATCGGCGTTTTAAATTCGCGTTCCAACACACCTGGCACGCTAAAGGCTTCCACGAGTTCCCGGGCCGAGCGCTCATAAGCTGCTGCCGGATCCGCACCGAGCACCTCTGAATCACGCGATGGGGGCTGCTGGCCACTGAGCAAGGCGGTAAATACCATGTTCATTCCCACCACATGAGTCAGTAACTGGCGCACGTTCCAGTCGGTGCACGGGGTAGGTGCCGACCACTGTTTTGCACTGATGTTTTTCAACAGTGTGGTGCCCATGCTGAGGGCATAGTCCAGGTCATGAGCGCTAGCGGGGGAGGAGATGGTCATGGTGCCTCAGCTTTTCCGTTGAATCACGGGGAGTCAACAATATTGGGTGGACCGCGGACATTCAGCTCGCATACAACATTAGAGCTAAGGTTCAAGGTAAAGGCTCGCCGTAGCGGACCCCAAAAAGCACGGTTCTTTTGCTCAGCCCGATAACCTTGAACTGAGCTTACAGCTCGAAGAATTTTAGTTCGATCGAACGGGAAGTGTGGTTAACCCATCGTGAGCGAGGACCAGGCAAGCAAGCACCGTGGCGCAGGGATGCTCAAGGAGCCCCGCCCGGTGGGACCGACCGGCAAGCCGTTGACAGAATTCCCGGTGCCTGCCCCACTGCCTTCGCACGGCCCGGCTCGCGTGATCGCCATGGTCAACCAGAAAGGTGGCGTGGGAAAAACCACTTCCACCATTAACCTAGCCGCCGCGCTCGCCGAGTACGGACGCAAGGTGCTGCTGGTGGACTTTGATCCGCAGGGGGCACTTTCGGCCGGCTTTGGCACCAATCCGCATGAAATGGACATCACCGTCTACAACGTGCTGATGGACCGCAAGGTCAAGATCACCGACGCGATCTTGCACACTGATGTGGAAAACATCGACCTGTTGCCCGCCAATATTGACCTGTCCGCCGCCGAGGTGCAGCTGGTCAATGAGGTCGCCCGCGAACAGGTGCTGGAGCGCGCACTGCGCCACGTGATCGACGATTACGATGTGGTGCTCATCGACTGCCAGCCTTCCCTTGGCCTGCTGACCATCAACGCGCTGACCGCAGCCCATGGCGTGATTATCCCGCTGACCGCAGAGTTCTTCGCACTGCGCGCCGTGGCATTGCTGATGGAAACCATCGATAAGGTCAAGGACCGACTCAACCAGGTCTTGGAGCTCGACGGCGTGGTGGCCACCATGTACGACGCGCGCACCCTACATAGCCGTGAGGTGATCACGCGCTTGGATGAAGCCTTCGGCGACAAGCTCTTCGAGACGGTGATCAAGCGCACCATCAAATTCGCCGACGCCAATGTGGCTGCCGAACCGATCACCACCTATGCGGCCAATCACCCCGGCGCTGAGGCCTACCGCAACCTGGCCCGCGAATTGATTTGGCGCGGTGGCGCCCCGTAATGAGCACCACGCTCACCGAAGAAACCGCCAACGATTCCACACAGCCAGCAGTTGCTGAGCAGGAATCGTCTGGCGGTTTTCGCCTTGCCCTGGAAAATTTCAACGGGCCATTTGACGTCCTGCTGCACCTGATTACCCAGCGCGAGCTGGACATCACCGAAGTGGCATTGGCGGAAGTCACCGACGAATTCATTGCCTACCTGCGCGAGCTGCAGGCCAGCGCCGCCGAAGGCAGTGACGGGATGAAGGTCCTCGATGAGACCACCGAATTTCTGGTGGTTGCCTCCACACTGCTGGACCTGAAAGCCGCCCGTTTGTTGCCGCGTGGTGAAATGGCAGATGAAGAAGATTTCGAACTTCTTGAAGCCAGGGATCTGCTCTTTGCCCGGCTATTGCAGTACAAGGCGTTTAAGCAGGCCGCCGAATTCTTGGGCGAACGCTATGAGATCGAAGGTGCCCGGCATCCGCGCGAAGTTTCCCTGGAACCAGAATTTGCCTCGCTGTTGCCGGAATTGATTTTCACCATTGGTCCCGATGCACTGGCCGCTTTGGCAGCCAAGGCCTTGGCGCCCAAGGCGGAGCCGATCACCGAGGTAGGGATCGCCCATCTGCATGGGGCCAACGTCACCATCGCCGAGGAAGCCGAGGCCATCACCGCCCTGTTGCAAGCGCGCGGCCCGTTGGACTTCAGCGAATTGATCGCCGATGCTTCCGCGCATCTGGTGGTCGTGGTGCGTTTTCTGGCATTGTTGGAGATGTTCCGGCAACGAGCGATCAGCTTTGAGCAAGAAGACCCGCTCGGTCCGCTGCGGATCGCCCTGGCTTCGGAGTCCTCCTTCGATGCCCAAGCGGTACACGACGAGTATGAGGGGAGTGCTGGTGAGGTGAATCATGAGTGAGATTGCCCCCATTGATAAGCTGCCAGGAGGCCTGGAATCGGGCCTTGAAGCGGTGCTCATGGTCGCTGATATCCCCGTAAGTACGGCACGTTTGGCCGAAATCTTCCAGGTGCCTGTCGCGCGGGTTGCCCAGACTTTGGAGAAACTGGCAACCGAGTATGATGGAAAGGATCGCCCGCGCGGATTTGAACTGCGTCGTGTCGCCTCCGGGTGGCGTTTCTATACGCGCAGCGATTACGCCGATTTCGTCTCCAGCTTTGTACTCGATGGGCAGAGCGCGCGCTTGTCGCAGGCCGCCTTGGAAACTCTGGCTGTCATCGCTTACCGACAGCCGGTCTCGCGTGGACGTATTTCGGCGATTCGAGGTGTAAACGTCGATTCTGTGGTGCGCACTTTGCTCACCCGCGGATTGATCACGGAGTATCCAGAAACTGGTGATGGCGGTGCAACGCTGTATCAGAGCACTGAATACTTCCTGGAACGACTGGGATTGGGCTCGCTAGATGAGTTGCCTGCGCTATCCCCGTATCTTCCTGGGGTGGCCGATCTTGAATCGCTCGATTCGGCAACCTACGACGACTAAGTAGCAGCCAGCTGGCGGCTACAACGGACTAACCACGCGTGAAGCCCCCAATCGATGGGCCCGCGCAGTGAAACGCAACAGCAAGGGACACAGCGAAGCATGAGCAGGGGATCATCCTCCGGCCGCACACCACGCGGCAACAATTCCAACTTTGGCGGCAAGCCAGCAGGTAGCCGCGGCAAGCAGCAGGGCGGCAAGTCCTTCGGCGAGAAGCCTTACGACAAGTCCGGCTCGGGCAAGCCAGGGGCCAAGTCGAACTCGGCCAGCTCCAACTCGGCCAAGCGCAACACCTCGGCTGCACGCAAGAACTCCGAGCGCGCCTTTGGCAAGGAACGCTTCGGCAACTCCGTGCCAACCAACTACGCGCGCCCTACTCAGCGCGCTCGCGCCCAGGCCCGTGCCGAGAACCAGGCAGCCCGAGAGGTCAACGGCGAGATGCAGGACGGCATCCGCCTGCAGAAGGCCATGGCCAACGCCGGTGTGGCCTCGCGCCGTGTCTGCGAAGAGATGATCCTCGAAGGCCGCGTTGAGGTCAACGGCAGCCTCGTGGTCGAGCTGGGCACCCGTGTGGACCCAGCCAAGGATTCCATCCACGTTGATGGCATGCGCATCCAGACGAACCAGGCCAACCGCTACTTCGTCTTCAACAAGCCGAAGCACGTGATGTGCACGATGGATGACCCAGAAGGCCGTCGCACCATCGCCGACTACTTCAAGAACGAGCACCACTCGCTGCGCTTGTTCCACGTCGGCCGCCTGGACTACAAGACCGAAGGCGTGCTGATCCTGACCAACGACGGGGAGCTGGCCAACCGCCTGCAGCACCCGAAGTACGAGGTCCCCAAGACCTACCTGGTGCAGATTCCTGGCCCACTGCCACGCGCCGTGAGCAACCAGCTGCGCGAAGGAATCAAGCTGGAAGATGGTTGGATCAAGGTCGACGACCTGAAGATCATCGCCACCACCCCAAAGCACGTGATGGTCGAGGTGACCCTGCACTCGGGCCGCAACCGCATCGTGCGCCGCATGTTTGACGCCGTGGGCCACCCGGTCCAGCGCCTGGTGCGCGTCGCCGTGGGACCAATCCAGCTGGGAGATCAGAAGCAGGGCACCATCCGCTCCCTGGGCAACCAGGAAGTCGGACACCTGATGGCCATGGTGGGGATGTAACCCATGTTGTCCTCTCACCTTGCCGGCCCAGTACTGGTCATCGGCACCGGGCTGCTGGGCACCTCGGTGGGATTGGGCCTGCGCGCCAAAGGCGTGCCGGTTTACCTTTCGGATGTTTCTCCGACGGCTGCCGGGGTCGCACAGGATATCGGGGCCGGTGTGCTGCTTGATCAGCGCACCATCGCCCCAGAACTCGTCGTCATCGGCGCTCCGCCGGATGTCACCGCCACCTTGGTGGCCGAGGCCTTGCTGGCCTACCCTAACGCCACCGTGGTGGATATCGCCAGCGTTAAGGGAGCGATCCTCAGTGCGGTACTGGCCGACGAACGACTAAGCCAGGTCGAAACCTCTCGCTATGTGGGAACGCATCCCATGGCCGGTCGCGAAAAGTCTGGCCCGGCCGCCGCTCGAGGCGAGCTGTTCACCTCCATGCCGTGGGTCATCTGCGCGCATGAGGGCGCGGACCCGTCCCGGGTGAAGGTTGCCGAATCCTTGGCGATCGACCTGGGGGCGACCATGCATCGGATGTCGGTGACCGAACATGACCAGTCGGTGGCGCTGATCAGCCACTTCCCGCAGGCCGCCAGCTCGATGATCGCCTCGCGACTGCTCAATGCCGAGGCCCATCAGTTGGCCTTGGCCGGCAACGGACTACGGGACACCACCCGCATCGCAGCTAGTGACGAGAAGCTCTGGATCCAGATCTTCTCGCACAATGCCGAGGCGCTGGTGCCGATCCTGACCGGGATGAAAGAGGATTTGGACCGGCTGATCTCCACGCTGCAGAACCCGCAGGGACCTGGCGCCTTGCTGGATCTGTCCCAGCTGATGACCGAAGGCAACGCTGGCAAGGCCCGGATCCCGGGCAAGCACGGCGCCCCGCCGCAGGCCTTCGCTTTGGTCACGGTGCTGGTTGATGACCGCCCGGGACAGATCGCGAAGCTGCTGGCAGAAATCGGCGAAGCGAACATAAATATTGAAGATTTGCGTATGGAGCACTCTGCTGGCCATCAGGTCGGCATGGTGGATGTTTCGGTGGTCCCCGGACGCCGCGACGAACTGATTGACGTATTGACCACGAACGGATGGAAAGTAGCCCAGTGAGCACCTTGAACAACGACCAGCTCGTCATCGCCATCGACGGCCCTAGCGGTTCTGGCAAGTCCTCGGTCTCCAAGGCCGTCGCCCGTAAATTGGGTGCCGTCTACCTGGATACCGGAGCCATGTACCGTGCGATCACCTACTCGGTGCTCGCTGAGGGTACGGACCTGAGCGATGCCAACGCCATCGCCCAAGCCGTGCGCGATGCCCAGCTGGAAATTTCGGTGGACCCGGATGCTGAGCTGGTGAAGATCGGTGGCGTGGATGTCACCGCCGCGATCCGCGAGCCACGCATTTCCGAACAGGTCTCCGCCGTGGCCACCAACCTCGACGCCCGCGCCGAACTGGTCCGCCGCCAGCAGGAAATCATCGCTGCCAACCACCGCATCGTCGCCGAAGGGCGCGATATCACCACCGTGGTGGCCCCGGATGCCGACGCCCGCATCTTGCTGACCGCTTCGGAAGAGGCTCGACTGCGCCGCCGCGGCTTGCAGCTCGGTGGCACGCAGAACGACGCGCAGCTGGCCACCCAGGTGCTGGCCCGCGACGCCAAGGACTCCACCGTAGTGAACTTCACCCAGGCCGCCGACGGTGTAATGACCGTGGATTCTTCGGATCTGGACTTTGAACAAACCATCAATGCAGTGCTTGACGCAATCAGCACCGCAACGAAAAACTAGCCACAAGCTGGTGCCCATCCTCGGCGAGAGCCGATGAAGATTACGATCGCTGTGAAGGGAAAATCATGAGCGAGAACAACTCCACCCACGACGAGGAATACATCCCCGTTGGAGACGACGATATCGCCGAGCGCCTGGCCGAACTGAGCGAGGAAGAAGCCGCCATTCGTGCGCAGGCTTTGCTCAGCGGACTGGAAGACTACGAACTGGACGAGGACGACTCGGCCCTGCTCGCTGGCCTGGACGACTTCGGTGACGACGACGCCGATGTGGTGATCCCACCGGTGCTCGCCGTGATCGGACGCCCCAACGTGGGCAAGTCCACCCTGGTCAACCGCATCTTGGGTCGCCGCGAAGCCGTGGTGGAAGACACCCCAGGTGTCACCCGCGACCGCGTGTCCTACTCTGCCGAGTGGGTGGGCCGCCCCTTCACCATCGTTGATACCGGTGGCTGGGAGCACGACGCCAAGGGCATCCACGCTTCGGTGGCCGACCAGGCAGAAATCGCTGCCGACGTTGCCGACGCGATCCTCTTTGTTGTGGACTCGCATGTAGGCGCCACCGCCACCGACGAGGCCGTGGTCAAGATGCTGCGCAAAAAGGGCAAGCCGGTCTTCCTGGTCGCCAACAAGGTCGATGATTTCAACCAGGAAGCCGAAGCAGCCATGCTCTGGGGCCTGGGCTTCGGTCAGCCGTGGCCGGTCTCGGCCCTGCACGGCCGTGGTACCGCCGACCTTTTGGACGCGGTCATGGAGAAGCTGCCCGAGCATTCAGCCTTCGGCGGCTTGATCCCTTCCGGTGGTCCTCGTCGTATCGCACTGATCGGACGCCCCAATGTGGGCAAGTCTTCGCTGCTGAACAAGCTGGCTGGCTCCGAACGCGTGGTGGTTGACGACTACGCTGGCACCACCCGCGACCCGGTGGACGAACTGATCGAGCTCGGTGGAAACATCTGGCGCTTTGTGGATACCGCAGGCATCCGCCGCCGCCAGCACATGGCTGTCGGCTCGGATTACTACGCTTCACTGCGTACCCAGACCGCGCTGGAAAAGGCAGAGGTCGCAGTGATCCTGCTGGCCGCCAACGAGATCGTGTCCGAACAGGACGTGCGCATCATCCAGCTGGCTATCGAAGCTGGCCGTGCGATGGTCATTGTCTACAACAAGTGGGACGAGGTGGACGAGGACCGCCGCTACTACCTGGACCAGGAGATCGAGCGCGACCTCGCACACATCGAATGGGCGCCACGGGTGAACATTTCGGCGAAGACCGGATGGCACAAGGACAAGCTGGTTCCAGCGCTGAACACCGCACTGGACTCGTGGGATAAGCGCATTCCTACTGGCAAGCTCAACGCGTTCCTCGGTGAACTTGTTGCAGCCCACCCGCACCCTGTGCGCGGCGGTAAGCAGCCACGAATCCTCTTCGGCACCCAGGCCTCGGCTCGTCCACCACGCTTCGTGCTGTTCACCACCGGATTCCTGGATCCAGGCTACCGCCGCTTCATCACCCGTCGACTGCGCGAAACCTTCGGTTTTGACGGCACACCGATCGAGGTTTCGATGCGAATCCGCGAACGCCGCGGACGCAATCGCTAAAGTTCGAAATTAGCCCTTCACTTGGTGTAGGGTAATAACGGAGCTTTTGCAGACGGCACCCTTGGTTCTCACGACTTGGGGATAACGGCTGCGGAGGCATCGGGCTATGGCGCAGCTTGGTAGCGCGCCTCACTGGGGGTGAGGAGGCCGTGGGTTCAAATCCCGCTAGCCCGACCAGCTCGCACAACCCCGTCGAGATCAATCTCGGCGGGGTTTTGCGCTGCCCAAGGCAAGTTCGAAAGGGCTCCAGATGCAACGACTGTTCTACCAAGTAGATGTGTTCAGCGGCACCGCCTACAAGGGCAACCCGCTGGGCGTGGTGCTGGATGGCCAAGGACTGGAAGCACAAGCCATGCAGGACTATTCGTTGTGGTCCAATCTCTCGGAAGTCACCTACGTCCTTCCTGCCACAGATCCGAAGGCAGACTTCCGATTCCGTATTTTCGCTCGGCAGCATGAGTACCGTTTTGCAGGCCATCCTGCATTGGGCACAGCCCGCGCGTGGCTGGAAGCCGGGGGAGTGCCGCGCGATCCGCGCCAACTCATTGTTGAATGCGGCGCAGGCTTGGTACCGATCAACATTGATCAGGATGTGCTCGCCTTCGCCTCGCCGCCGCCCCTGCGCACCGGACCGGTCGATGCTGGAGAGCTGGCGGAAATGCTGGCGATCCTGGATCTCGAACCAACCGAGATGATCGATGCGCAATGGGTCGACAACGGGCCGGGATGGGCAGCGATCCTTCTGGAGAGCTCGGAACGGGTGTTGGACATTGTTCCCAAGGTTCCGCAGCGCCCGGGCCGATGGAAAATCGGCGTGATGGGTGCCCTGCCGCAAGAGCGGTGGCCAGAAAAATTCGAAGTCCGCGCGCTGACCATCGAGGACGGCGCCTTGCGCGAGGACCCCGTGACCGGCAGCCTGAACGGTGCAGCGGCGCAATGGCTGATTGATGCCGGATATGCATCCTCGCCGTTGACGAACCATCAGGGGACCAAGGTCGGACGTGATGGCCAAATGCATATGCATCTTGATGATGATCAGCTCTGGGTCGGAGGGAAGAGCTCAATCTTGATCAAGGGAACCATCGAGCTCTAGGCTCCGCAAATCTTGCGGGTACCAGCCGACCGGCTTAGTCTTGAGACATGGGAACAATAATTTCTGGGATCTTTTTCCTCTAGGCAGAAGGCGATTCCTCGCCTCTGTTCCACATTCCTATTCGCTTTTGCATCCTTGTGATGCCCAATAATCGCCGCCTTTCGGAATTCCCGCGCGAAGTCCTCCGGCGATAGGCAGGAAAATCCCATGACCCAATCCCATGATCTGCGCATTTCGTCGCCTGAAAATCGCGAAAATGCCCCTGACTATATCTGCCTGCTTGAAGACATCAGCGTCAGCTTCGCTGACCGCGACGTTCTCGTGCACTGCGACCTCTCCATTTCCAGTCGGGAACGCCTGGCAGTGCTCGGCGACAACGGTTCAGGCAAGTCCACCTTGATGCGCGTGATCGCCGGGACATTGGAAGTCGACGGCGGCCAACGGCACATGAACGCACCGGGCGGCGTGGCCTACGCTGCACAGAATCCCCGTTTTGCCGCCGCGCTGAGCATTCAGCAAGTCATCGATTCCTACCATGCCCGTTTCCGCGAGCTGGAGAACCTCATGCGCATCATCAGCGGCAAGCTTCAAGCCGCAGAGGGTGCGGCAGCAGACCGCCTCATGGCCCAGCTGCAACAGGTGACCGACATCTACGAAGCCGCCGACGGCTATACGCTGGCCCAGCGCTTGGACAGCGCGCTGCAGCAGCTGGGGCTGGGGGAGGAGGACCGGGAAGCTGATGTCTCGCGGCTTTCCGGCGGGCAGCGGTCACGACTCGCGTTGGCGTGCGTGCTGTGTTCCGGGGCGCAGCTTCTGCTGCTCGATGAGCCGACCAATGATCTGGACGAAGCTGCTTTGGCTTGGCTGGAACGGACCTTGGACAGGCATCGCGGTGCCTTGGTGCTCATTACCCACGACCGCATGTTCCTCAAGCGCTTCGCGCGATCAATCCTCGAAGTCTATGAGGGGCAATTGAGCCGATATGGCAATGGCTATGACGGCTACCTGCATGCCAAGTCGCAGGAGCGGGCTGCAGCGGTGGAGGCCTACGATCTATGGCTGGCCGAGATGGAGCATTCCAAGAAGCTAGTCGAGAAGAACGCCGCGCGGGCAGCGGCCATTCCCCGGAAAATGGAGATGGCCGGATTCGGGCACGGCAACTTTCGGTCGCGTGAACGCAGCCACGGATCCGCTTCCAAAATCCGCCAAGCCAAGTCCCGGATCGAAGAGCTGGAGTCCAATCCAGCACCGAAGCCTGCCACGGAACTTGAGTTTTCCCTGCCAACGGGCATCGCGCCGCAAGAGTCGGCCCAGACCCTGATCCACGTTCAGGAACCACAGCGCAAGCAACCGCCAAAGCTCAGCGCGAGGACCTTCGAGATCAAGCTCGGCGAACGATGGCTGGTCACCGGACCCAACGGCGCCGGTAAGACTTCATTGCTCAAGATGCTCTGCGGTGAACTGGATTATGCCGGGGGCCTCATCCAGCGAGCATCGAACTTGCGTTGCGCCTGGCTGAGGCAAGAGCTTGGAGAAGTGCCGGGAGATAGCTTGGTGGAAGCCTTCGGGTTGGCGACAGGCCGGTACATCGACGACGCTGCCGACGCCTTGGCCAAACTGGGGCTTTTTTCCCCTGAAGATTTCCTGAGGCATCCTCTGGCGCTGTCCGTAGGGCAGCGCCGCAGGCTTGAACTGGCGATCGCGGTGAGCTCGCAAGCCCATGTGCTATTCCTCGATGAGCCAACCAACCACATCTCCCCGGCACTGGTTGAACAGCTTGAAGAAGCGCTGGAAGGTTTTGCCGGAACCGTGATCACGGTAAGCCACGACCGCAGATGGCAGCAAAAGCTGAAGGAGCATGCGGGCCTGCAGCGCTTGCAGGTGCGTGATGGGCTAGTACAGGTCGTTCGCTAGTTCCCTCTGCGTTGCTCTGCTGCAATCATGCACAAATGACGCGCAGTTCATCTTGTTTTCGGCATCAATGCCCCGGCAGCCATCAAGGGGTGCCGGGGCTCTCTCGTGCCAGGAATTGTCGCGTATCTGCCGCACCACTAGTCACCTTGTGCCTGAGCTCACAGATTGTATATGATTGGTGTGCGATAAAAGATTACAGTGTTCGTTTATAGAACTTCGAATAAAAAGTTTGATTGCACTGTTAGAGAATTGGGGAATGGAACAATGCAGTTTCACCACAACGGATATGTGTCCGCTGATCCACGTGTACAGCCAGCTGCCGGTACAGGAATTGATCGCCCAACTGAGCTTCCTGATCAAATGGATGTGCTGATTGTCGGGACCGGACCTGCCGGCATCATCACGGCAGCCCAACTCTCTCAGTTCCCTGCGGTGCATACGCGAATCATTGATCGTCGTCCTGGTCGCCTTGAAATAGGCCAGGCTGACGGTATCCAGTCCCGCACCGTTGAGACTTTCCAAGCTTTTGGGTTTGCCGAACGCATCACCGCAGAGGCCTATACCATCAAGGAAACCACCTTCTGGAATCCGGACCCGGCCAACCCAGAGCACATTATTCGAACCGACCGCACCCCGGATGATCCAACCGGTGTCAGCGAATTTCCGCATTTAGTGGTCAATCAAGCCCGTGTGATCGACTACTTCGCAGAATTTGCCTATAACTCACCAACACGCATTGCTCCAGACTTCGGCTGGGACTTCAAAGAACTTGTCGTTGAAGATGGCAACGAATACCCGGTAAAGGTTACTTTGCTCGGTTGCGGTGAGGACAACCACGGCATTGAGCGAGTAGTGCGTGCCAAGTATGTTGTTGGTGCAGATGGCGCACGAAGCAATGTGCGCCGTTCAATCGGGGCCAAGCTCTCGGGCGACAAAGCGAACCATGCTTGGGGCGTTATGGATACCCTGGCACTCACCGATTTCCCTGACGTCCGCACCAAATGTGCAATCCACTCTCAAGCGGGTTCAATTTTGCTGATTCCTCGTGAAGGTGGGCAGCTCTTCCGCCTCTACGTCGATCTTGGGGAAGTGCCCGAAGGGGATAATGGCAAGGTTCGAGAAACGCCGTTGGAAGAAATCATTCAGCGCGCCAAGGAGATTCTGAATCCTTATTCCCTTGAAGTCAAAGACGTCGCTTGGCACAGCGTGTACGAGGTCGGGCACCGGCTAGCAGATCGTTTTGATGATGTCCCCATGGACGAGATTGGCATTCGCGAACCGCGAGTATTCATCACCGGCGACTCCTGCCACACGCACTCGGCGAAGGCGGGGCAGGGAATGAACGTTTCAATGCAGGACGGTTTTAACCTGGCATGGAAGCTCGGGCACGTCCTGTCAGAGCGAGCCCCACAGAGTCTTTTGCGCAGCTATTCAGCAGAACGAAAGGTTATTGCCAAGGATCTTATCGACTTTGATAAGCAATGGTCTTCAATTATGGCTGCCTCGCCGGAAGAGCTTGCCGGTCAGGAAGGCGTCGCTGAGTTCTATGTGCGTACCGCAGAGTTCCCGGCTGGCTTCATGACGGAATATGCTCCATCCGAGCTAACCGCAACCCAAGAGCATCAAGGTCTTGCAGAAGGATTCCCGATCGGCAAGCGATTCAGGTCATCGGAAGTGATGCGGGTTGCCGATGCCAATCCAAAGCATTTGGGGCACCACCATAGGGCAGATGGTCGCTATCGAATCTACGTTTTTGCGGACCAAGCGCGAGTTGGCGAACCAAGTAAAGTTGCGACGCTGGCGCAGTGGTTGTTGGAATCAGTTGAATCCCCAGTGCGTCGTTTCACTTCAAAGGATGCTGATCTTGATTCCCTGTTTGATGTGAAGGTGATCTACCAACAGGACTACACCACCATTAATGTCAACGACGCACCAAAAATCTTCCGACCTAATGTTGGCGAGTTTGGGCTGGTAGATTACGAAAAGGTATACACGGTTTCGGAATCGTCAGACATTTTTGAAGAGCGCCAGATTTCGCGTGATGGCGCAGTTGTTATCGTCCGTCCTGATATGTACGTAGCTAACGTTCTACCTCTGGACTCGACGCAAGAACTTGCAGGGTTCTTCGATAGTGTCCTAATTCCACGGATTTAGGTCACCAAGTAGCAGGCAGCGCACGCCCGGTCTTCAGTGACCGGGCGTGCGCTGCCTGCTCTGACAAGTACGCAAGGAATAATCCTTGGCATCATGAGGTTGAAGTATGAGACAGACGAAATGATCGAATGAAAGGATGAGGCAATGAGTCAAGAGTTCGCAATCGAACTTCAGCAAATTGTTGAATCGGACTTCGTTTGCACCGACGGTGTCTGTTTCGTGCCACCTAGCGGTGTTTCAATTGCCCAAGCAGATACTCGCGCAGAACAATCGCGTGATTAGCCTCTTCGTTGCGCGCAGCAAAAACTAGGGTGACTGTTGGCTGTTGTTCGATCAGTTCCAAGAACTCGTCGACTGCCTGATTCTGATTTAGCTCGTTCTCGTAGGACCGGGCAAATTCCTCAAATCGCTCCGAATCGTGATGCCATGCCTTGCGAAGCTCGGGGCTCGGCGCCAGGGATTTGGCCCATCGGTCCAGTGCAAGCTTAGCTTTCGTCAGTCCCCGTGGCCACAGACGGTCAACCAGTATTCGGTAGCCGTCATTCTCATCTGGCGCAGTGTAAGCGCGCTTTATTAATATTTCTGTCATTGTCCACCTGCGAGGTTCTGGTCAGCGCTTGCTTGGTGACACGATAGCGCGAAAGATTGATGTTGTAGCGACGGTCGCATTAATGGTCTTTCAACGACAGAAGGTTCGTCAAGAAATCTATGCATCGGAAATTATCGATACTTCTGTTATCACTTGGGTGGTGAGTAGGCTAATCTGTAGATAGTTTGGTATCGAATACTATGCCGAATGTGAAACACAAGGTCGTCGCGCACGAACTGTAAGCAAGATTTTCTGGAGGATCCCAAATGTCGGAACATGGGCCGGTTGACCCGCACAACGAGTCTGCCTCCGAGACGACCAATATTGCTCTTCCATCAATGAACAAGGCTTCCGAGCCTTCAGTGATCTACACACTGAGCGAAGATGAGAAGAACGCCGTTCGCGCTCTTCCATCGGGTTCGGCATTGCTCATTGCCCATTCAGGTCCCAACAAGGGTGCACGCTTCCTTCTGGATACTGAAGAGAGTATTGCTGGCCGTCATCCCAACGCAGATATATTCCTGGATGACGTCACCGTATCGCGTCGCCATGCGAAGTTCACACGCAGCGGTGAAAGCTTCCTGCTTAGCGACATCGGTTCGCTAAATGGCACCTACATTAATGGCGACCGCATTGACGAGATCAAACTGAACAGCGGAGTCCAGGTACAAATTGGCAAGTTCCGTCTGAATTTCTACCAAAGCGTGCCAAGCCTTTAAACTGGTAGTGTTCTAGATTTCCGTCGATGGCTCGTACGTCGAGTTATTTTTACTTCCGAGGTGTAGCCCCTTTGCCGATTTTTGACGCAGCCCGCAGCCCACGACTCGAGGCAGCGCGCCACGAGACTGTCCGGCAGGCAGCGCTGAATATTGGCGAGGTGCTCTCTGAACTAAAAGCTGAATTCCCAAGGGTCACGGCTTCTAAGATCCGTTTCTTGGAGGACAAAGGCTTAATCATCCCGCAGCGCACGTCTGCCGGATATCGAAAGTACACGTCGTCCGATGTCGGCCGCCTGCGCTTTATTCTTTCGGTGCAACGCGATCAGTATCTGCCATTGAAGGTCATCAAAGACCATCTGGACGCAGTTGACCGGGGCGAAGCACCAGAGGCGTTGCCCGGGGGAGCCCCCGCCGCTCCTCAGCTAGTCAGTAGCGACATGACTGAAGCGGTGGAGAGCAAGGCCCGGCTCGTCTCCCTGGCGGAGTTGCAAGGACTAACTGGTGCCAGCGAAGAACTTATCGATGAGTTGCTGAAGTTCGGACTCATTGAAGCGCAGTCGGGATTATTTGACGCAAACTGCATCAAGGTCGCGAAGACCGCCGTCCAACTTGCAAATCACGGTGTCGAGCCACGCCACTTGCGTCAATTCCGTACCGCAGCTGACCGCGAATTTTCACTGATCGAATCGATCATTGGTAATGACTTGAAGAAGCCTGAAGTTTCAGCTCGCGCCCGGGCCGCTGAGGAAGCGCAAGAAATTTCACGCCAGTGCCTGGAAATTCACGAAGCTCTCGTTCAGCGTGCTATTTCGCAGCTTGATCGCTAGGCTAAATTTCAACAGGCTTTTACAACTCTAGGAGGCCGGCATGCTGGAACTGGAGTTTTCCGGGATTCGAATTCAACTGCCTGCAAATCAGCCACTGCTGTTGCTTAAATATCCTGAACGAAATCTTTATCTGCCATTGTGGATCGGGGCCCCCGAAGCATCGGCCATCGCTATGTCGGAGCAAGGGCTAACTCCTCCACGCCCAATGACGCATGATTTGATGATCAGTGTTTTTGAAGCGCTGGGCGTGACGTTAGAAAGAATAGAAATCGTATCCGTGCACAATGCTGTTTTTGTTGCGGAACTTGTTTTCTCTAACGGCAAACGGGTGGATTCCAGATCTTCTGATGCGGTGGCACTAGCCGTTCGAGCCAATTGCCCCATCATGTGCGCAGAAGAAGTCTTGGAGGAAGCCGGCGTTTCTATCGAAACAGATGGCGACGGGGAAGAAGCTCCCGAAGAACAACTTCGTGAGTTCCGTGAATTTTTGGACAATATTGATCCCGAAGATTTTTCTTCGTAGTTGAATCTTTGCTGAATTCAGCGAATTATCGACTCTCAATTGGGATATTCGAATTGCGTGCGCGACACGGCTTAAAGTTAAGCTTGAAGGTCTTTGACCATTAGATCAGATGGCCGTACCGTCGAAGCATAGGGACATTAATCAGGAACTGTTTTTGTGATCATCGCTCGCATCTGCACGGTTCTAATGTAGTCGCCTAATTTTTGTTTAGGAACGTGCTGATACGCAAGGAGCAATTGGATGGAGTCACACCAGACAGGGCCTCATTATGGGGTTGACGGTGGCATCAAGCATTCCAATACACAAGGGCTGCTCTTCACCGATGACCTGCCTGAACTGGACGAACATGCTGGTTATCGTGGTCCGGTTGTTTGCAAGGCTGCAGGAATTACCTACCGCCAGCTCGACTACTGGGCACGCACTGGATTAGTTGAACCGGCTGTCCGCGGTGCCAAAGGTTCTGGTAGCCACCGACTGTACTCCTTCCGCGATATTTTGGTGCTGAAGGTAGTCAAGCGCCTTCTTGATACCGGCGTATCCTTGCAGCAGATTAGAACTGCAGTATTGCACCTACGTGAACGCGGAGTTGAAGATCTGGCACAGATTACCCTCATGAGTGACGGCGCATCGGTCTACGAATGCACCAGTGCTGACGAGGTCATTGATCTTGTGCAGAAGGGCCAGGGTGTCTTCGGTATTGCTGTGGGTCGTGTATGGCGAGAAGTAGAAGGTTCGCTGGCGCAGCTGCCTTCGGAAAGCTCCGCCGAGCAGACCATGCCTGAGGATGAGCTAGCAGCCCGCCGTGCTGCCAAGGCCGCACGTAACGTCGGCTAATTAGACTACTTATAGCTACACATAGACTTTGGGTCGGACCACCAATTGGTGGTCCGACCCAAAGTCTATGTGTAGCTTATTGTTTTTGGTGAATGCTAAGCGTTCGCATTACCGGAGGTCGACATGATCTCCTTGAGCAAAGCATCGAACTGGTTCAGCATTGGTGCAGTGGCCTTTGATGGCCACTGGTGAACCGAATAAGCTGCCCCCTGAATCTGCTGCCACTCTGGGTGTTCTGGGATTTCTGGCTTGACCATGGAATCCCCAAACATCTGACGCATTTCGCCCAGACGGAAAGTGTGCTCTGCTGAATCCTTGCGAACTCGGTTGGCTACTACCTTGACTGGGCCAAGCGAAGGGGCGAATTCACGGCGGAAGAGATCCAGGGCACGCTGGGTGCGTTCGGTGCCGGCCACAGAGAACAGGCTTGGTTCTGCCACCAGCAACAGCTGATCCGAAGCGCTCCACGCCATACGGGTCAGGCCGTTCAAAGATGGTGGGCAGTCAATCAGTACCAGCTGGTATCCGCTGGTACGGCTGAGGATCTGAGTGAGGCGACGAAGATCCCTGGTGCGCAGATCTGGTCGGTCATAAATGCCGGTATAGGCATCGCCAACGGCAACATCAAGTACTGGAATGCGAGTACGGGATTTCTTCTCTGCTGCCTTTGACTGCCAAGCGCTGGCTACAACTTGATCTTGCATGCGAGCCCGGCGAGCATTTTTGAGCATTTGCCCAATCGGCTGCTTTCCGTTTGCCCTGACTCCGAGGCCAGTGCTGGCATCCGCATGGGGATCCAGATCAATGACGAGAGTCGGAATGCCGGCGGCAAGTGCTGCTGAAGCCAGGCCGAGCGTTACGGAGGTTTTTCCCACGCCACCCTTGAGGCTGCTGATGCTCACTACGTGCACGGACCAGACCACGCCTTTCACTGTTCGCTATGTTAACGTCCCACCGAATATTTAGTCTCTCATCATCATAGTGTGCCGGAGTCCATTTCCCCGACTTTGCAACGTCGGTTTTTGGTTATGAATCCAACTTAGTGATTAAAAGATCACGTTCGGCAAATATTTCTTGTGGTCTGACCACATGGCGAAATGTTTGGACGTTCGGCTCGGCATCCGTGTAGTGTGTTTCACAGAAGTGGCAAAAGCTTGTTACTTTTCGAGACCCGACAGGCTGTTGATGTCTCACTTCCGGCCGGGGGAAATCCACCCTTCGGTCCGAGAATATTCAACCTGTACTGATTCGATGTAGGGACACTATGTTTGAAAAAATCTTGGTCGCCAACCGCGGTGAGATTGCAATTCGTGCATTCCGAGCCAGCTACGAGCTAGGTGCAAAGACCGTTGCGGTCTACCCACACGAGGATCGAAATTCGATTCACCGCCAGAAGGCCGCAGAGGCCTACCAGATTGGCGAAGAGGGCCACCCAGTCCGCGCTTATCTGGATATCGAGGAGATTATCCGCGTCGCCAAGGAAGCCGGCGCCGATGCAATCTACCCTGGCTACGGATTCATGTCCGAGAACCCCGACCTGGCTCGCGCCGCAGCGGCCGAAGGCATTAAGTTCATTGGTCCAAAGGCGGACGTGCTTGAACTGGCCGGAAACAAGGTCGCTGCACTGAAAGCAGCACGCGAAGCCGGAATTCCCGTGCTGGAATCTTCCGAGCCAAGCGACGACGTTGACTTCTTGATCGCTGAAGCAGACCGAATTGGTTTCCCCATCTTCGTCAAGGCTGTTGCCGGCGGTGGTGGCCGCGGTATGCGCCGCGTAGACAAGCGCGAAGATCTGCCGGAGCTGATGGGCGCGGCCATGCGCGAAGCAGGCACCGCATTCGGCGATCCAACGGTCTTCCTGGAGCAGGCCGTGCTGCGCCCGCGACACATCGAGGTACAGATCCTCGCTGACGAGCAAGGTAACATCGTCCACCTTCATGAGCGTGACTGCTCGCTGCAACGCCGCCACCAGAAGGTCGTGGAAATTGCTCCGGCTCCGAACCTGGACGACTCAATTCGTCAGGCCCTGTTCCGCGACGCGGTGAAATTTGCCAAGGCCCTGGGATACCAGAACGCTGGAACCGTCGAGTTCTTGGTCGACACCGTGGGCGAACGTGCTGGCCAGCACGTATTCATCGAGATGAACCCGCGCATCCAGGTCGAGCACACGGTCACCGAAGAAGTCACCGACATCGACTTGGTCCAAGCACAGATGCGCATCGCTGCCGGTGAATCACTGGCCGATTTGGGCATCAGCCAGGACACCATTGAAGTGCGTGGCTGGGCTCTGCAGTCCCGCATCACCACCGAAGATCCAGCCAATGGTTTCCGCCCTGACGTTGGAACCATTACCGTCTACCGCTCCGCCGGTGGCTCGGGCGTGCGCCTGGATGGCGGCACGATCTACACCGGTGCCGAGGTGTCTCCGCACTTCGACTCGATGCTGGTCAAGCTCACCTGCCGTGGCCGCGACTACCAGACGGCCGTGGCCCGTGCTCGTCGTGCACTGGCTGAATTCCGCGTGCGCGGCGTCGCCACCAATATCCCGTTCATCCAGAATGTATTGGGCGACCCGCAGTTCCTTGCCGGCGATGTGGCCACGGACTTTATCGACTCGCGTCCGGATCTGCTGACCGGTAACGAGTCCCAGGACCGCGGTACCAAGGCGCTGAACTACCTGGCTCACGTCACCGTGAACCACCCCAACGGTGAGCGGATCGAGGGTATTGACCCACGCAAGAAGCTGCCTGCCTTCCCGGGCGACAAGTCCGATGAGCCAGAGCGCTCGCCATTTGACGGACCTTCGAAGTCGGCAGTGCCTGCAGATGGATGGCGCCAGAAGCTGCTCGAGCTTGGTCCTGAAGGATTTGCCAAGGCATTGCGCGATTCCAAGGCCGTGGGCATCACTGACACCACCTTCCGCGATGCGCACCAGTCGCTGTTGGCCACCCGCGTGCGTACCCGCGACCTGCTTGCCGCTGCGCCTGCTTACGCACATAGCGTGCCACAGCTGTTCTCCATGGAAGTCTGGGGCGGCGCAACTTACGATGTTGCCCTGCGATTCCTTGGCGAGGATCCCTGGAAGCGCTTGGAACTGCTGCGTGCTGAGCTGCCGAACATCCCGCTGCAGATGCTGCTGCGTGGACGTAACACCGTGGGCTACACCCCATACCCAACCGAGGTCACCGACGCCTTCGTGAAGGAAGCGGCAGCTGCCGGCATCGACATTTTCCGCATCTTCGACGCGCTGAACGACGTGTCGCAGATGGCGCCGGCCATCAAGGCCGTGCGCGAAACCGGCACCGCAGTCGCCGAAGTAGCACTGTGCTACACCGGCAACCTGCTGGATGCCAACGAGAAGCTGTACACGCTGGATTACTACCTGAACCTGGCGCAGCAAATCGTTGATGCCGGCGCCCACATCATTGCGATCAAGGACATGGCCGGCCTGTTGCGTCCTGCAGCAGCCACCAAGTTGGTCACCGCACTGCGCGAACGCTTCGATGTACCGGTACACCTGCATACCCACGACACCTCCGGTGGACAGTTGGCCACCTTGATGGCGGCCATTGACGCAGGTGTCGACGCGGTGGACGTGGCCAGTGCGGCTATGGCAGGCACCACCTCCCAGCCTTCGGCTTCAGCTCTGGTTGCAGCGCTGGAATTCACCGAGCGCGATCCGGGCCTGTCGCTAGACGCCGTGGCTTCACTGGAGCCATATTGGGAAGCCGTGCGCGCCCTGTACAAGCCATTCGAATCGGGACTGCCAGCGCCAACGGGCCGCGTGTACCAGCACGAGATCCCCGGCGGCCAGCTGTCGAACCTGCGCCAGCAGGCCATCGCACTGGGCTTGGGCGAGCGCTTCGAAGCCATCGAGTCGATGTACGCCTCGGTCAACGACATGCTCGGCAATGTAGTCAAGGTGACCCCCTCCTCCAAGGTCGTCGGCGATCTGGCCCTGCAGTTGGTGGGTTCCGGCGTTCCTGCAGCGGACTTCGAAGCGAACCCGCAGAACTACGACATCCCCGACTCGGTGATCCAGTTTCTCTCCGGAGAATTGGGCAACCCTCCAGGCGGCTGGCCGGAGCCATTCCGCACCAAGGCGTTGCAGGGACGTACCGTCAAAGCCCATATCGAGGACCTGTCGGACGAAGACGCCCAGGCGTTGCTTGGTGATTCGGACACCATCCGAAACACCCTGAACCGCTTGCTGTTTGCTGGCCCGACTCGCGATTTCGAGAAATCCGTGGAGAACTTCGGGGACCTGTCGGTACTGCATACCCGCGACTACCTCTACGGCCTGACCCCAGGCTTCGAGCATGTCATTTCGCTGGGCACCGGTGTCCGCCTGCTGGTCAAGCTGATTTCGGTCTCCGAGGCTGATGAGAAGGGCCTGCGTACCGTGGTGGTCACGCTCAATGGCCAGTCTCGTCAGATCAAGGTTCGCGATGAGTCAGTGGAATCCACCGTCAAGTCAGCGCCAAAGGCCGATCCGAACAATTCCGGGCACGTGGCCGCACCATTCGCCGGCGCTGTGACGGTGAACGTGAAGACCGGCGACCTCGTGGAAGCGGGGCAGTCGGTGGCCACCATCGAGGCGATGAAGATGGAAGCTGGCATCACCGCCAACGCCACCGGCATCGTCACCCAGATCACCTTGGATGGCACCAGCCAGGTCCAAGGTGGCGACCTGCTCTTGGTGATCGAACCAAAGTAGCAGCCGAGGGCACGCGTCGTATCGAGCACAGGGGCTCGCAACCATGGTTGCGAGCCCCTGTGCTCACTTGAAGGAATCACAATGCAGAACAAGCACAAGGAGCTGTGATGCGCGCAAATAAAACGCCGGCCGGGGCCGCGCCCGCAGAGGTAGCAGCGCGAGCGAGCAAGGCGGCTGCTGGGCGCGCTCGACTGGGTGTGTTGGTATTTACCTTGAGCACTCATCTCCCATTTTTTGAAATTGCCGAGCACTTAGCCGAGCAGTTCGGTGAATTGGACCTCAAGGCCGAGGTGTCCACCGCTGGACCGCATCGCGTGCAGTCGGTTCTTGAAGGGAAATTCAACGCCGTTGACGTGCTGGTGGTCGTGGGTGAAACGGGACCAGACGGCGAAGACCAGCTGATGGAATTGGTGCAGTGGCTGCTCGCGAACGGCCGCTCCAACATGGCGGAGAACCTGATTTTTGCGGTAGTCGACGATGGGCAGAGGGTTGGCGAATTTCCTGCCTTCAACCGCGTGGTACTGCCACGCAGCTACTTCGCCAGGACACAGCAAAGCGGCCTCAGGTTGCCCTGGGCCGCTTCGGCTCGCGAATCGTGGGAGCTAGTTACTGCCGTACTGGATCACTCTTTAGGCTTGGGCGCCGAGTAGATCTCGTCGATCAACTGGTCATAGTCCTTGAGCACTACTGCACGCTTGATCTTCATCGAGGGAGTCAGATGACCGGTTTCCTCGGTGAAGTCAGCGGGCACCACGCGGAATGACTTAATGGCCTCCGCCTTGGAGACCGAGGTATTGGCCTTGGCGATGACCTTCTCAACGGTTTCCAGTACCGCAGGATGGGTGGCCAATTCTTCCAGTGGCATGTTCTTATCCAGCTGGTGGCGTTCAAGCCAACCCGGTAGCGCTTCCTGATCCAAGGTGACCAGGGCAGCGATGAAGGGACGTCCTTCACCGATCACAACGCACTGGGAAACGAGGGCATCGGCCCGGATCTGGTCTTCGAGCAGTGCTGGAATCACGTTCTTGCCACTAGAAGTGACGATGATTTCCTTCTTGCGACCGGTGATTCTGAGGAATCCGTCGGCATCCAGCTCACCGATGTCTCCGGTGTGGAACCAGCCATCGGTGAAGGTTTCCTCCTGCAGCTCTGGGCGGTTGTGGTAACCACGCATGACGCAGATGCCCTTGGACAGGATTTCGCCATCGTCGGCAATTCGCACGGCATTGCCGGGCAGTGGTTTGCCCACAGTGCCGATCTTGATGCGTTCCAAGGTATTCACGGTGATCGGCGCAGTAGTTTCAGTCAAGCCGTAGCCTTCGAGGACGGTAACGCCGATGCCGTTGAAGAAATGGCCCAGGCGTTCTCCCAGCGGACCGCCACCGGAGACGGCATGGCGGATGTTCCCGCCCATCGCCTCGCGTAGCTTCTTGTACAGTAGCGCGTCAAAAAGCTTGTGCTTGAGATTGAGTGCCAGTGGGATTTTGCCGGATTGCTGAGCCTTGGAATAGGCGACAGCCACGTCGACGCCTGCATGGAAAATCTTGCCCTTGCCGCCGTCTTCGGCTTTCAGCATGGCCGAGTTGTAGACCTTTTCGAAGACGCGAGGCACGGCGAGGATGAAGTTTGGCTTGAAGGACTGGAAGTCGCCGAGCAGGTTTTTCACGTCGGGGGTGTGCCCGGTGCGGCAACCGGCAGCCACATTGATCACGGAAATAAAGCGCGCAAAGACGTGGGCCAAAGGCAAGAACATGATGGTCGAGGCACCAGGGTAGACGGCCTGTGGCAGCGAGGCAGCGGCGTTCTCAGCGAGCTCCACAAAGTTGCCATGGGTCAGCTCGCAGCCCTTGGGCCGTCCAGTGGTTCCCGAGGTATAAATGATCGTGGCGATGTCGGAGAGGCAGACCGCCGAGCGACGCGCTTCGAGCTGCTCGTCGTCAATGTCCTTGCCGTCTTCGACCAGCTGATCCAGGCCGCCTTCGAACTGCCAGATGTTATCGAGGGAATCGAGCTGCTCCTGATGGGCCGCGCGGCGCACCACGCCTTCGTGGGTTGCCGATTCCAATACAACGGCTTTAACCTTCGAATCTGCAACGATCCATGCAACCTGGCTGGGGGAGGAGGTCTCATAGATCGGGACAGTGACGCACCCGGCGAACCAGATGGCGAAATCAACTAGGGTCCATTCGTAGCGGGTTTTGGCCATGAGTGCGATGCGCTCGCCTGGGTTAATGCCATTGGCGATAAAACCCTTGGCAATGGCCTTCGCATCCGCGGCGAACTGCGACGCGGTGACATCCTGCCAGGAAGAATCTGCACCAGGCTTTGCGAACAAGGCTGGATTCGCGGCCGAATTGGCGTGGCGCAACAGCAAGTCGGTGATATTTGACTGCTGAGGCGTGTGAATGCGAATTGGCGAGCTGTATTCGCGCATCTGGTATTCATCTCCTGAACCTTGTATGACCCCATAAGCAATGGCGAGTAACGCGCATCACATTTATATTACTTTAGAGTAACCTACAGTGCTTGACGTTCCAAGTTCGCTTCAGACTTGAGCCCCATCATCTCCCGGATCGCGCTCAGTAGGAAGACGTTTAATTAGATACGCAATCCCAATGACGCTAGCTAGTGCCAGGCCGATCACGACAAAAGCCGGGGCCGAGCGGAAAAACAGCACACAGAGCAACAAACCGATAGGGCCGCCGACTGCCGCAGTCCATGCAAGATTCAGCATCGGATCTCCGGAGCCCAAAGCCGCTGGCTCCTCTGGAACAAAGGCCTCGTCGGACTCTTCGGGGACAAAATCACGGGGGCCGTTCGAAGCGCCAGGGCCGGTACTGAAGAGCTTTCTGAGCTGATCGGCGCGCTCTTGGGCGCTAGGCTCCCGTGGCGCTTGGGCATCGAGTTGCTGAAAATTTTTCACCAGATCATCCCAACGAGGATCTTCCCGCCCTGGAGGAGTGGCATCGGACGAACTCATAGGTGTCTTCCTTGTGTAGTGTGCGTTGCTGCTGCCAGTTGGGAAAAGAACCGGGCCGATTCGTGGAAAATCTGTTCGGCGTCATAATCCAGCGTTGCCACGTGCTTGGAGTGAAGTAGCATGTGGTGCTCGACCAGCGTGCCAGGTTTCATGCCCGCAACCAGTTCTCGAACTGAAGCCTCGGAGACGACATTGTCCACCGTCGACCTGAAGAGCTGCACCGGAGCGGCAACAAGCTCCAGACGTGAACGGGTTTGTGCAAAGAGCGCGTGAAGTTGAGCCACCGCGGCCACTGGGGTGCGTGGATAGGCTCCCTCATCTACCCCGCGCTTAGCGATGTCGTTGCTGATCGGCGCCACACTGCGCACCACATGCTTCAGCCATGGGGTGAACGGTGCCAGCGCAGAATCCACAACGAGTCCGGGGTTGACCAAAGAAATGCCTGCCACATTGCGCCTTGTGGCCAGATGCAATGCCAGAGCACCGCCCATGGACAAGCCGGCCACAAAAACCGAGTCATGCGTGCGGGCCAGATCGTCGTAAGCCTGTTCTGTTGCCCGAATCCATTCGGCGAAGCTCACGGGGATCATGTCCCGCCATTGGGTCCCATGCCCTGGAAGAAGGGGCACGGCTGTTTCAAATCCTGCGTCCTGAAGGGAACGAGACCACGGCTCCATAGCGGTCGGGGAGCCGGTGAAGCCGTGGATCAGCAATACTGCCGAACGTTTGCGCGGCGAGTGTTCAGATGTGTTCCGCACTTCATTGTTCATCGTGACGACTCCAATTTTCTGCCTATACCTCCGAGCGTAGTGCACAATTGAAGGGTGCGGACAGTGTCACAAGTTCTGTGATCATTCCATGTCCCGTGACAAAGCTGAACCTCGAGAAGAAGGATTTTTTCTGCCGTGCTGTACGACTTCCTCAAGCGATTTGCCGTTCGGCCACTGGTGAGGATCTTCTTCCGCGTAGATCTGCAAGGCATCAACAATGTTCCTGACACTGGAGCCGCCATTTTGGCCTCCAACCATTTGTCGGTCAGCGACTCGGTGTTCCTGCCAGCAATGCTCGAGCGCCCAGTGATCTTCTTGGCCAAAGACGAATACTTTAACGGACGCGGACTCAAGGGACGCATTACCGCCTGGTTCTTCCGCAATATCAATCAGCTGCCCATGGACCGTTCCGGTGGGCAGAAGTCCGCTGCTTCCCTGGCTAGCGCCAAGCAAGCCCTGGATGAGGGAAAGATCTTGGGGATCTATCCCGAAGGCACCCGCTCGCCGGACGGAAGGCAGTATCGGTCCAAGCTCGGTGTGGCCAAGCTCGCTCTGGAATCCGGGGCACCGGTGATTCCGGTGGCCATGATCGGCACCGACAAGGTTCAGCCCATCGGACAGAGTTTGCCTCATCCAGGGAAGATCGGCATCAAGATCGGACAGCCTCTGAGCTTTGACCATCTGGCCGGGAAACACGATGATCCACAAGCACTGAGGGCTTGCGCGGACGAGATTCGCAAGGCTATCAACGTGCTCTCCGGTCAAAGCTACGTCGACGTTTACGCGCCAAAGAAAACCAAGAAGTAGAACCCGGCTCACAGTATTACGCGCCGTTGTTACATTCGTCGCGGTGCTTTGCTGATCAGCGACGTAGAATCTTCAAGGTGAGCGAAGTAAACCGAACCCCATTGCCAGGCTCCTCTGTAGCCGGCCCCGCCACTGATCCGCAACTAGACCTGTGGCGTGAATTGCCTATTGCCCAGCAGCCAACCTGGCGCGAGCACAAGGACTATCAGTCCTCCATCAACGAATTGGGTTCGCGTCCTCCTCTGGTTTTTGCCGGCGAAGTAGATGTTCTGCGCGAACGCCTGGCCCAGGCCGCCCAGGGCAAGGCCTTCTTGTTGCAAGGTGGCGACTGCGCCGAAACCTTTGCCGACGCTACCGCCGACAAGATTTCCGCCCGCGTACGCACGATCCTGCAGATGGCCGTCGTGCTGACCTACGGCTCGTCGATGCCGGTCATCAAGATGGGTCGCATGGCTGGGCAGTTCGCCAAGCCACGTTCCTCGAATGACGAAACCCGAGATGGCGTAACCCTGCCGGCATTCCGCGGCGACATCGTCAACGGCTACGAATTCACTGAGGAATCGCGCGCCCACGATCCTAAGCGCATGGTGCAGGCCTACAACACCTCGTCGGCCACGCTGAACCTGATCCGTGCGTTCACTCAGGGTGGATTCGCTGACCTGCGCAGCGTCCACTCGTGGAATAGCGGATTCATGGCCAACCCAGCGTACTCGGCGTACGAGCAGCTCGCCGGCGAGATCGACTCGGCCATCCGCTTCATGGATGCCTGTGGCGCGGACTTCGAAGCGCTCAAGCGCACCGAGTTCTTCGCTTCGCACGAAGCCCTGTTGCTGGACTACGAGCGTGCGCTGACCCGTACCGATTCGCGTACCGGCCTGCCATACGACACCAGCGGCCACTTCCTGTGGATCGGCGAACGTACTCGCCAGCTGGATCACGCACACATCGACTTCCTGTCCCGTGTGCGCAACCCAATTGGTGTGAAGCTTGGCCCAAACACCGAGCCGGAAGACGCACTGCGTTTGATCGAAAAGCTCGATCCAAACCGCGAACCAGGCCGACTGACGTTCATTACCCGCATGGGTGCGAAGAACATTCGTGAGAAGCTGCCGAACTTGGTTGAGAAGGTGACCGCCACTGGTGCACAGGTGCTTTGGGTCACCGATCCAATGCACGGCAACACCGTCACCAGCCAGAACGGTTACAAGACCCGTAACTTCGAGGACGTTATGGACGAAGTCCGCGGCTTCTTCGAGGTGCACGATTCGCTGGGCACCTTCCCTGGTGGTCTGCACGTCGAGATGACCGGCGACGACGTCGCCGAGTGCCTTGGCGGTGCCGACCCAATCCGCGAGGAAGACTTCGACTCGTTGTACGAGTCCGTATGCGATCCTCGACTGAACCACCGACAGTCCTTGGAAATGGCCTTCCTGGTCTCCTCGGCACTGCAAAGCCGTAGCCGCAACCGCTAAGGCATAGAGCGAAGGCTCGGTTCCATAATGGAACCGAGCCTTCGCTCTATCTGCTAGAAAGCGTAGATGCTGATCTCACTTCCGAGAAGCGCCTGCTTATTCAGTGGAGTCTGCATTCGCACTACCTGATTGTGACCACCAAAAACGCTGTGGGTCTTGACCTTGAACCCCGCTTCTTCCAATGCGGCGGTGGCATCCTGGACGTTAAGACCAACAACGGAGGGAATCTGAACGTATTCCGGTCCTGACGAGATGTTGACAGTGATAGAACTGCCAAACTCAGCCTTGCCGGTCGCTGGATTTTGGGAAGCAACCAACCCTTGTTCTACCTGCGTGGAATGAACTTCAGCGCCAGTCTTCAAGGACAAGCCAACTTCGCGAAGTTTTTCAGCGGCCTGTTCTTGACCCAAGCCGATCACTGATGGAACTTGAACTGGCGCCGGACCCGTGGAAACCGTGAGGTTGATGGTGTTCTTTTTCGGCAACTGCTTTCCGGCCTCGGGCTTGGTGCTAATCACCGCACCAGAATCCACCGACGAGGAATACTCTTCCGAGGTGCTCCAGTTTTTGAAACCAGCTTGGGTCAATGACTTTTTTGCGTCTTTCAGCCTCAGGCCGGCGACATCAGGAACGTCAAAGAGTTCTGGTCCTTGAGAGACCGTGAGTTCGACGCCCTGAAACTTCATGATGTTTTTGCCCGTACCTGGATGTGAATCGACGACACGACCAATGGCTACCTCGTCATCGTAGGCCGTGTTGACCCTGACAGGGACTCCCTGGCTGTCCATTTGGGCAATTGCGCGTTCTTGGAGCATGCCGCTGAGCGATGGAATGCGCACGATCGTTCCAGGCCCGCGTCCGAAGAACCAGCCAGCCCCGGCTACAAGCGCCACTATCAGAATCCACATCAATGAGATGACGAACTTTTGAGTCCCGGTCCGCGGCTGGCGTAGGCGATGCGTTGGAATTTGTGCTTCCTTGCGCCAGCGCTTGGAGGCCTGTTTTTGCGCTCGCTTTGAATCGCGCGGAGCAAGTTCATTCTCAGGTACATCAGGCTCGACGTGGGACAGTTCATCGCGTGAATAAACCGTGGTGGCATTGAGGCCTGCTCCACTGGAGAGATTGTGGCTGTGAGGCAACGCAAGGGTTGCCTGAGCATCGCGAAGGTCGAGGACTTCGGTCGCGTCGCCAGCTGCGATGACAGCGGTTGGCGACTCTCTCAATTGGTCTTCGTCAACTTCGTATTCACCTTCGCCCGAGGTGGAATTAAGCTCCAGCCATTGCTGCTCTCGTTCATGCTCCCGGTCCCTCTGCATGGCGTCGAGCCGTTGTTGCAAGGTGGTGGGCATGTGGGTGAACGTCTTGGGAATCAGATCAGCGATGGTTCCCAATGAATCGATGCCGAGGTCCAATTGCTCATCGGTGAGCGTCGAACGAATCTGGCGAACTTCCTCAAGGAGCAGAGAAGCATCTTGCGGCCGCTTTTCAGGATCCTTTTCGGTACACCAGCGAACTAGCTCATCGAGGTCCTCGGCAAGACCAGGGACCGTTTGTGAAGGCAATGGCATGGGGGAGTCCAGATGGTGTTTCATCATGGCCGCTGGGTTAGTTTCCGAGTAGGGCAGTCGTCCGGTGAGCATTTGATAGATCATGATGCCCAGGGCATAGATGTCGCTGCGAGAGTCAGCAGCAGCCCCGGAGACGAGCTCTGGAGACACATGTGAGAGCGTTGCCAGCAATGTCGCTGATTGGGTGTGCGCACTAGCTGCTCGTGCTAAGCCGAAATCGGTGAGCTTGATTTCTCCTGTGTCCGCGAGCAGAACGTTTGCGGGTTTCATGTCACGATGAATGATGCCTTCGCTGTGGGCAGCGCTGAGGCCATTGCAAATTTGATCCAGAACGCTCAGCATCTGGCGTGGGGTGAATCTGCCACGTTCGGCGATAACTTGATCGAGGTTGCGACCACGGACATATTCCATGACGAGGTAAACGAGATTATCGCTGACGTTATGGTCGCGAATCGAGACGACATTCGGGTGCGTGATATTCGCAGCGATCACGGCTTCTGATTCGAAGCGCTCACGTACGGTTGGCTCGCTTGCAAAATTGTCATTGAGAATTTTCACTACGACAGCACGATGTAGACGCTTATCCATGCTGCGGTAGATACGGGACATTCCGCCTAGCGCTAGGAGATGGTCGAGTCGATATCTGCCATCGAGAGTTTTGCCCAGATGTGGGTCTCCAAGAGCTGAACTCATTTTCCGTAGGCACCCGCCTGGATTGTGCACGCGAAGCAGGCCAAAGTCACTAACGGATCCTTTCGAACATGAATACTACTGTTAATCTACCTAGTCGAGCTGGAAAAATGCCGGTTAAACTCGAAATCCGCCAGTGGTGTTGACCTCTGGCGGATTTTCGATTGGCGTCTCAGGTTGCGAGATTTACCTCGAGCGCATAATTATGAAGCGCGACGAGCACGTGCAGCGCGGCGCTTCAAAGCGCGACGCTCATCTTCACTCATACCGCCCCATACGCCTGCATCTTGACCGGACTCAATAGCCCACTGCAGGCAAGTTTCAGTTACTTCACATCGACGGCAGACGCTCTTGGCCTCTTCGATCTGCAATAGGGCCGGACCGGTGTTTCCCACAGGGAAAAACAGTTCCGGATCCTTTTCCAGACACGCCGCGCGGCTACGCCAATCCATGCTTATTGATGCTCCTTGAAATCTGAGAGGGGTCTGAAGGGCCAACTGCAGGCAACGATGAGGTAACAACTAATTAGGAATGAAATTAAATCCTGATTACCCAAAGGTTACCGATTGGCTCTTCTGATCTTCGGAGAGGACCGATTGGGCTCCTCGTTTAACCGACCACATAAGGTTTTCATGTTACGAGGAAGTAAACAAGAGTCACGATAGCGAAATGTTGCTGAATGCCTGAGGGCTTTCTCACATGGCATTTGGTACACGATTCCGCTAGAGGTCAATGCTGTGGTGTCCGCTACAGGGGAGCAGGCTGACAGTTTGAGTTCCAGCGAGACGTCAACGAAGATTGTTCACGTGAGCGACCAACAAAGTAATATGCCCCGTCCGATTAGTGTAGTCATCGTTGCAGCATTAGTGATGCTCGAAGCGCTGGCAGTCTTGGGATATGCCATCAGCTATCTAGGTAACCTTTCGAGCGATGGCGTGGTGAACGTTGGCGGGCAAGTTTTTATGTTGGTTCTTTGCCTGTTATTGGCCATCTGGCAAGGTTCCGTTGCCGTTAATTTCTTCAAGGGCAGAGCGTTTACCCGTGCCCCGATTATCGTGTGGCAACTATTTCAGTTGATCTTGTCGGTATCTTTCCTTAGTTCTAATATCCCGATGGTGAAGTTCGCAGCAGTTGCCGCCATCGTGATAGCCGGATTGAGCGTGGTCCTGCTATTCGCACCAAAGACCACTGCCTTCCTTGGTGACCGTCCATCACATTAGCGAAGAGCTACCCAGGCCGCGGGGAATGTGAATCATTCGAGGCTGACCGGTGCGAGAGATGATGGCACGCCAATAAGGCCTGGTTTTTGCCGGCGACGCATAGTGCAACGCGGGCCACTGCATTGGCTGCATATCTTGTGAATGTTCAGACTCCACGATTGCAATTTCTCGGTCGTCGATTCCCATGGCCGATAGACCCAGTTCGTATGCCAACCGCACCGATGGCGGTGTAAACAGGACAGTCGGAACACACATAGCTTTGAGCCCTTCAAGGACAGGTATAAGGCGTGGATGCGCGGTGCTCTCCAAATCAACGCACAGCAAGGTCGGCGCAGCTTGTTGCCCTGATTGGTAGCTTTCAACTATTGCAGCCAACTCTTCGATGCCTTTTGCATGAGAAGCGTTCCACCGTTCGGCTAACGTGGTCGACATCGCGAGCCTCTCGTGCGAATCAGGACAGGTCATGATGAACCGCGATTGTTGCGGTCGGGTGACTAATGCTCCGGTAAACGGGCTGTAGCCAAGTAGCCTGGATTCTCTCGATGATGTCGAGCAATCGCCCCGGAGGTCTAGGGTGAACTCTCCCCAAGCGTTGTCCATGCGACCGACCGCGCGCGCCGGGGCAAGTTGAAAAACCTGGGGTGGGTGGTCTGAACTCATGACAACTCCGCGGCCTGTCATGGGAGCGCAAGCCGGCAGTTTAGGCCAAATCATTTTTAGTGACTCGGTGGCATTGAGGGGAAAATACCATTGGGTCGTAAATAATCCGGTGGACTTCAGGCAATTCTGGTCTCGATCTGCGGCGCAGACTATGAACGGCGTCTGTTTGCCGCCGAAACGCAACAATGAACCCAATGCCTCATCAAACCGTTGGAAGTGCTGTGGATGCAGGACTGATTGAAGTTGAGTCAGCGAATGAACCATAATGATCAGCTCTTCGTCATGCGGGCGCGATTCTAAGAAATCTACGGCATCCAAAAAAGCGTAAATGTCTTCGCCGGTGACAACTTTTAAATTTGATGTCCGGTGACCGCCGAGCTGAGGCGAGGGTCCAAAACACAAAATTCTGCGTGGAAGAGACGCCAAGTACTCCATCGTCTTGCGCGCGCCGGCTTCGGGCAACCCACAGATGAGCAAGGAATGCTTCTGTTCGATGTTCACGGTCAGGGGTTCGAGATTTCCACCTGGTAGGTTGTCTCGGATGCCGCAAAAGATGGAGCCTTCATCCCTGCCTGGCCAGCTTGCGGGGATTACTACGTCCTCGGAAGACATAGGAAGCGGAGGCGCAAATCCCGATACAGGTGCGTGTACTTTTTCCCAACGGGATGCGAGCTGCTCAACAAGTGTCGCATGAGGGTCTGGCACTGTTGACCCAGCTTCAGGCTCAAATGTGTAGAACCGCGATACAGTCATGTTGCTGCGGTTACGCTCGACAATCTCACCTTTGACTCCGGGTTCTGCGGCGAGATGGAATTGAAATTTTTCGGTGGGTCGCGAAGAACTTCGCACTATTGCTTGGCCCGGTTGATTCAATATGGTTGCCGCCGTGGAACCGATGAGTTCCACAGATTCGCTGGGGTCGTTCACGCGCAATGCAATGACCGTATTGATATTCGCACGGGTCTGGCCAGTCAGAGCACCAGCTGGACGTTGCGTGCTAAGGATCAAATGGATCCCCAATGCACGACCTACCGCAGCTAGCCGGTCAATGCGTGGTCCAGCTGTTGGTAGGGACTCTACGAATACCCGAAATTCATCAACAACAATTACAAGCCGAGGCAGGGGCTGTGGAGGCGGAGTGAGCATTTGGTATTCGCTGAGGTCGCTGCAGCCGTGATTAGCTAAGAGTTCTTCCCTGCGACGTACCTCGAATTCCATTTGTTCAAGGGTGCGCTGTGCTGACGATTCGTCGAGATCACTAGCAAAAAGTTGAACGTGTGAAAGAGGCTCAAAAACTGATAAGCCCGCCCCACCTTTGAAATCGATCAACGCGAACGCTAATTGCTGTGGAGAGTATCGATAGGCGAGGTCCGCAATTATGCGGCGTAAGGCTTCCGACTTACCGGAACCGGTCGTTCCACAGATCAGTATGTGCGGGCCGTCGGTATCAAGATCAAGATCTATTTGCTCTCCCTTATCCGAGGTCCCAATCAAAGCGTGCATGCGGTCTGGCGATTCCTTAACGTTTTCTTGAATTGCCATGTTGTGAGCCTGTGACAGTCTCAAGAATTGCTGGATAATCCGGTCGAACCTCATCAAGCTCAACCGGTGCAATTTCTTTAATTGGTACCGCTGGTCAGGAAGATGCGCGGAGAGGGAATCAAGAACGATCCAATGGTCGGCCGACTCAGACAGTGCAGGCCCAATGCCGATTATTAAGGTCTCAGGGACAGGGCCGGTTGGTTCTGTTGTTAGGTAGATGGCCCTAAGTACCGGATCCTCGTGCTGCCAGGGGGATTGTTCATGAGGCGTAGGCGGACTGGATACGCTGACGTTTTTCATGAGTAATAACGAGGCCGGCAAACAACGAAGGGACGGATCAATATATAGCGTTAGCCTCCTGTTCGCGATCAAAGGTAGAAATCGTGCAAGAGTACTGGCCAGTACTTCACCCATTTCAGACCCTTGCGAGCCGACCAAATGCCAAACCCCAGGTACGGCAGGGGCAAACACAGGACCGAACCAGGGGACATCGAGCTTGCGTTTTTTGAACTTGAACCGCGTGCTCCGCGACACCGCGGATGGTGAAGACTCAGATCCCTGAGGAGACCAGAGTCCTTCTCCCCAGACCAGCGGTGGCACAGTCGGATAACAAATGTTGAGAGCTGTCGCGTCGAGTCCTGCAATAATCGTTTGTCCCAGGGGAGCCGCATATATCGATCGATGGTGCATCGCCAATGCCCGTTGGGCGCGCATGGCTTGTTTCCATCGTCGTAGTTCAGAAATCAGTTGGCATGCGGGGGCCACTCCCATCAAGGCAGAGATACCACTAATGATCAGAAACAACATCGTTCCCATCAGAAATGCCAGAATTAGGCCAGTTAGGACAGGAGCAACAGCCGCCAACGTGAGCATTACTAGGCGGCTCATTTCTGGCTTTTGCGGGACATGGACTTCTAAATCGTCAGCCTGGATTGGTTTTTTGGAATCCAAAGCGACCGGGTCACCTATCACGAATTGCGTATTTCCCAGTCTAAAATTCGAGCCCAAAGCAAGGTCTAATGAAGTGCACGGTGTCCCGTCATCACGGAGTATTTGATGGTTGGATGCGGCCTCCAATCGTAGCCCCTGCGCAGAAACGTACAAGGTTGCGTGGAACCGTGAAATTAGAGGGTCTTCTAGCCAGAGCGGAGCGCCCCGACCTATTGCATGTTCTCCTTGAGTCAATGGAATCCATGCGCCAGAATCTGGGCCATGGAGTACGTAAAGCTTTAGAACCGACGAATTGTCGTTTCGTTTTGGCTGAGTCTGCGGAATATCGCTCAGGATCAGTTTTTGATCGGAGATCAAATTTCCTAGGCCTTCTAGGCTTTCATTTCCTGAATACCAACGCTGCTTCGGAAACGACGACTGAAGAATTGAAGACAACTTGTCTCCAGTCAATCTTCCTGTGGAGACGAGCTCAAATTGTCGCGGATGTTGGAAATATTGAGATATCAAGAGAAATTCGTAGCGGGCCATGAAGAGTCCTGATCCTATGTGGTTGGACATTTACCGCAAATCAAAACACGCTAATCCACCGCCTCGTAGAACTAAAAGACAGCCTGTGGAGAAAGAAATTTCGGTTATCCACAACAAGATAACCTCTTGAAAGCTTGGTCATGTGCCTATAGCATCCCTTGTCATACGAACATGAATGTTGCACCGACGATGCGCTCGCCGATGGTCCCCGACTTCGGGATTTTTTGATACGAAGAGCAACGGGAGTGCGTCGTGGAAGCCCTGTCCATCGTGGAGGACGAAGTTCGTGAATTGGTGAGAAGGCGTGGGCTCGATCCCGCCAAGCAACCATCCATGATCAAGTCATTGATCGAAGAAGTGATCAAGGACTATGACGAGCGCGCATTGCTGGGTGCGGTTCCGTCACTGGGCTCACTAGACGCTGCACGCCAGGCGATCTATGACAATGTGGCTGGCTTTGGTGCTCTGCAGCCACTTCTTGACGACCCAACTGTTGAGGAGATTTGGATAAATGCGCCATCACGAGCTGGAAAAGTACTCTCAACGAGAAGTGCCCTACGATTCGGTTTGAGTACTAGAAATTAAGATAATGCATTTGGGGTAACTCTGCCGTTGGTCAAATCTCAAGCGTTGCGGACCAGCATGCCGAGGGGCCTTCTCAACCGTTCAGCGGGGTTTCTATCTGAAGCCTACGCCATTCTGGTTCTGCGATGAATTGCCGGCCAAGATTTCCGCGGCAATGGTTGTTGCCGGTGGTTCGTGATCGGGCAATCCGATAACTGTCCATACCTGTCGATAGAATGAAGCAAATCGCTCATATCGCTCGTTTATCAGGAGAATTGCTCGTCTTGTCTGTCCTCTCAAGCTTTGTCTGGAGCGTTGCCGACACGCTTCGCGGCCCCTACTCCGAGGCCGAATACGGTTCGGTCATTCTCCCATTCACTGTGCTGCGCCGCCTTGAATGCGTCATGGAGCCGCACCGGGAAGCCATGGCTGAGATCGTCGGTAAATACGACGGCGAGCAGCAGCGCCGGACTCACCTGAAGATCCGCACCCGCAGCCAGGACAACGCAGGGCTGTCCTTCTGGACGACCAGCGACTACACGCTCAAGAAGGCGCTGCAGGATCCGGACAATTTGGCGGCCAACCTCATCGACTACGTCGGCGGCTTCTCCGCGAACCTGGACGTGTTCAAGTCCTTCGACTTCGAGAACGTCATCCGCACCTTGGACACGCGCGACCGTCTGGCCCAGGTGGTTCGCCACTTCGAGAAGATCGACATGTCCCCGGAAGCCGTGTCCAATGCCGACATGGGCGACTTGTTCGAGAACCTCATTTACCGCTTCGCCGAGTCAGCCAACGACGGCGCAGGCCAGTTCTACACGCCCCGCGACGTGGTGCGCCTGCTGGTTGACCTGATCTACGACGAGGACACCGACGCGCTGCGCGAGCGCGGGACCGTGCGGTCGATCTATGATCCGACGGTCGGCACCGGTGGCATGCTCACGGTCGCGGACGAGCACCTGCACGACCTCAATCCGGGAGCATCGACGGCACTGTTTGGCCAGGAGATCAATCCCCGTACGTACGCCATCTGCAAGGCCGACCTGCTCATCAAGGGGCAGGACCCGACCAACGTTCGCCAGGGCGACACGCTCGTCGTGGACCGGTTCGAGGATCTGCGCTTCGACTATGTCTTGTCCAACCCTCCGTTCGGCACTGACTGGAAAGCCGTTGAATCGGAGGTGAAGAACGAGCATGCTCGCGGGGGACAGGGCCGATTTGCGCCTGGGTTGCCTGCCATCGGCGACGCAGCGATGCTGTTCCTGCTCCATGTTGCGTCCAAGATGCGCGACGTGGACGAGACCGGTCGCGGTGGCAAAGCAGGCATCGTGCTGAATGGCTCGCCGCTGTTCAATGGCGGCGCGGGATCGGGTCCCTCGGAGATCCGCGGGCACATGCTCGAGAATGACCTGGTCGAGGCGATCGTTGCGTTGCCGAACGACATGTTCTACAACACCGGCATTTCCACCTACCTGTGGATTCTGACCAATGCGAAGTCCGATGAGCGCAAGGGCAAGGTCCAGCTCATCGACGCCACCGGCCTGGGCTCGAAACTGCGCAAGTCCATTGGCTCCAAGCGCGTCGAGATCTCAGACGAGAACCGCGACCGCATCGTGAAGGCCTTCGCTGGTTCCCAGAACGATGACGACAGCGTCCAGGTGCCGGTGAAGGAGTTCTCCAACCGGGACTTCGCCTACTGGACCGTCACTGTTGAACGACCTCTCCAGCTGCGATTCCAGTGCACGCCCGAGGCGATCAGCGCCGTGGCCGAGCACAAGAAGTTGGGTCAAGTAGATGGCCTCATGGAAGTGCTCGAATCATTTGGCGACGAGGCGTACCTGAACCGCGAGGAGTTCAATAAGTCGATCGGCAAGCACCTCGATGACCATGGTGTCATCCTGACTCCGGCCCTTCGCAAGGCCCTGTGGCAGACGATCGGTGTCCACGACGAGACGGCCGAGTACTGCCACGTGGCCACTGGCAAGAACAAGGGCGAGATCGAGCCCGACCCGGCGCTGCGCGATTCCGAGAACGTGCCATTCGGCTGGGGCGATCACCCGAAGACCCATGAGGCGCTGAAAGAGACCGTGCAGGCGTACTTCGACGCCGAAGTGAAACCCCATGTCGGCGATGCGTGGATCGACTGGGACAAGACCAAGACAGGCTACGAGATTCCTTTCACGCGGCACTTCTATACCTATGAACCGCCACGGCCGCTGGCAGAGATCGATGCAGATCTCGAACGGGTCGTTGGAGAGATTATGGATCTGCTTCGCGAGGTGGAAGCGTGAGTAGCGCACAGCAACCAGCGGAGACGTGGCTCGATAGGATTCCTAGAGACTGGCAGATCATTCCGGCGAAAGCAGCTTTCACTGAAAGGCGTCATAAGTCTCGTCCAACGGATGTGCACCTTACCCCGTCGCAGAAGTACGGTGTCCTCCCTCAAAACGAATATATGCAGATCTCGGGCTCCAAAGTTGTCCTGAACCTAGAAGGCCAAGACAACATGAAGCACGTTGAAGCCAACGACTTCATCATTCATCTGCGAAGCTTTCAAGGAGGAATCGAGTGGTCCGATATTTCGGGCAAGGTCAGTATGGCCTATACGGTCTTGACGCCTCGTGGATGTATGATTTCGCCAACTTATTATAGGTGGGCGCTGAAGGCTGATGCGTACATACAGGAGCTCCGTTCAACGACAGATCAGCTTCGAGATGGGCAATCGATCAAGTACGCAACTTTCGCGAAGATTCCATTGCCACTCCCACCTCTCGACGAACAGCGAGCCATCGCCGACTACCTGGACCAGGAAACGGCCCAGATCGACGCGCTCGTGGCCAAGCAGGAGGAGTTCATCGGGCTGTTGCGAGAGCGACGAGGCGCATTTCGTGACAACGTGTTAACCAGTGGAATTAATCCTGAGCGGGGCATCAGAGCTACCGGTAGTACTTTTCTTCCTGAACTACCGTTCGGATGGCGCGCTGTCCCAACACGGCGCTTACTCTCAGAGGGCCCTACCAATGGATTTTCACCTCAGGCAGGGCAAGTTGGTGATTTGCGGTCATTATCTATTGGCGCGGTTCGTAAAGGGTCGGTCATTCTCTCCGACAACGTTACGAAGTTCATTGATTGTGCTGTTGTGAAGGACGTACCACGCCTACGGCTGGCCTCCGGCGATGTGCTCATCGTACGAGGTAATGGCAACATCAATCTGGTGGGTAGGGCTGGACTAGTCGGCAGCGGGTTCGACACTGAGGAATACATCTATCCTGATCTCTTGATCCGCATTCGCACTACGCCAGATATGCTTCCAGAGTTCTTTGTGGCTGCGTTTGACTCGCCTACTAGCCGCGTTCAGATCGAGCTTCTGGCCCGAACTACAGTGGGAACCTATAAAGTTTCAGCTGCTGATATCCGGTCTATCGTCTTGCCTCTCCCGCCCCTCGACGAACAACTCGCGATTATCGCGCATATTAACGAGCGGACTGCTCGCATCGACGCGCTCATTGCCAAGGCTGAAGAGCACATCGCTTTGGCCAAGGAGCGCCGCTCGGCACTGATCACCGCCGCAGTCACTGGGCAATTCGACGTACGCACGGCCAAGAAGGGAGCCCGAGTCTAATGGCATCACCAGACGGAACGCGTGAGGAAGCGTTCGAGACCGAGATCGCTGAGCACCTCGCCGCACACGGCTGGGAGTACAGTCGGACCGATGAGGGCTACGACGCAGAACGCGCGATCTGGCCCAAGGACGTGTACTGGTGGTTGAGCGAGACCCAGCCCGAGGAGTATGCCAAGGTCGTGCGCGTTGGCACCAGCGCCGAAGTCGCCGACCGCGACGCGCTGCTGAATTCCCTCGTGTCCCGCCTGGACACCCCCATGAGCTCGGGCGGCGGCACGTTGAACGTGCTGCGCCGAAAGTTCTCCCACACTCGGGGTGCCACAGCGCACCTGAGGATGTGCCAGTTCAAGCCAGCCACGTCGCTGAACCGCGAGGTCAACGAGCACTACCGCAAGGTCCGCCTGCGCGTAGTGCGCCAGGTGCACTTCTCGCCGAAACGGGGCGACTCGCGGTCCATCGACCTGGTGTTCTTCGTCAACGGCATTCCCGTGGCGACCTGCGAGCTGAAGTCGTTCTTCAAGCAGGAGTGGCGCAGCGCCGTCACCCAGTATCGCAAGGACCGCAACCCGGCCGGCCAGCCGCTGCTCGGATTCGGCACGCGAGCGCTCGTGCACTTTGCCGTGGATGACGACCAGGTGCACATGACGACCAAGCTCGCCGGGGAGAAGACCTACTTCCTTCCGTTCAACCGCGGCCACGACGACACTGGTGCCTCGGGCAACCCTGCGAACCCCAACGGAGCCGCCACGTCGTACCTGTGGGAGCAGGTGCTGCAGCGCGACAACTGGCTGGCGATCCTCGGCTCTCAGATGTTCCTGAAGGACGAGACCCATGAGGATCCTGCGACCGGCCGGATCAAGCATTCCACGGCGCTGATGTTCCCGCGCTACCACCAGTGGCGCGCGGTGATGAAGCTCGTCGAAGCCATCACCGAGGAGGGACCCGGGCAGCGGTATCTCATCGAGCACTCGGCCGGCTCGGGCAAGACCAACACCATCGCCTGGACGGCGCACAGGCTGGCCCGCCTGCACGAGCAGTCGAACCAGAAGGCCTTCGACAAGGTCCTGATCGTCTCTGACCGCCGTGTCCTAGACGCGCAGCTGCAGCAGGCCGTCGAGCAGGTGGACAACACCGTCGGCACCGTCGCCGTCATCGACTCCGCCGCCGTACGCCGTTCCGGCGGTTCGAAGTCGCGCGCGTTGCTCGATGCGCTGACCGGCTCTGCCCTGATCGTCGTCGTCACCATCCAGACTTTCCCCTACGTCAAGGGGCTGCTGGACACGACGCTGGGCGACAAGAACTTCGCGGTGATTATCGACGAGGCGCACACCTCGCAGTCCGGCAAGACCGCCACTGACCTGAAAAAGGTCCTCACCGGCGGGGGACAGCTCACCGACGACGAGGAACTGGACAGCCAGGACGTCGTCAACCAAGTGGTGGAGGCCGACCTCGCCCGTGAGCAGAGGATCGCTGCCGAGACTGCTGCCCGTGCTGGTGCCCGCAACGTCTCGCTGCTGGCGTTCACGGCGACGCCGAAGCACAAGACGAAGATGCTGTTCGGCCGGATGAACGACGACGGCAAGCCTGTGTCCTTCGACGTCTACTCGATGCGGCAAGCGATCGAAGAGGGGTTCATCCTCGACGTGCTGCGCGGCTACCAGACCTACAAGACCGCCTTTGAGATCGAGCAGACTGATGACAAGGGGATCATCACCAGCATCACCACCGGTGACGACGACCCGCTGGTGGACTCGAAGGCCGCCACGCGCCAGATCATGCGCTTCGCCAAGCTCCATCCGACGAACGTCGGGCAGAAGGTCGAGGTCATCGTCGAGCACTTCCGCGCGAACGTCGCCCACCTGCTCGACGGGCATGCCAAGGCCATGGTCGTCACCGACTCCCGCCAGGCTGCCGTGCGCTACAAGGTCGAGACGGACAAGTATCTCGCGCAGAAGGGCTACGGATACCAATCCATCGTCGCGTTCAGTGACAAGATCAGCGACGAGGAGTACGGCCTCACCGACGCTACCGAGGCGACCATGAACCCTGGGCTTGGCGGGGATCTTGCCCGCGAATTCGGACGTCCGGAGTACCGGCTCATGCTCGTCGCGGACAAGTTCCAGACAGGCTTCGACCAGCCTCTGCTGTGCGCGATGTACGTCGACAAGAAGCTGCCCGATGTCCATGCCGTCCAGACGCTGTCCAGGCTGAACAGGACGTACCGTGCCCCGTCGGGGGAGAAGAAGGAACGGACGTTCGTGCTCGACTTCGTCAACGAGCCGCAGGACATCCGCGATGCGTTCCTGCAGTACTATACTGAGGCGCACGTCGAGACGGCCACCGATCCAAACCTCGTGCACCAGCTGGCGACGAAACTGTCTCAGCCGCGCATCTACACGCCGGCCGACATCGAGCGCTACGCCGAGGCGTGGTGGGCGCCTATCCAGTCCCACGGTGCATTGACCGCAGCGGTGACACCGGCACGGGACGAGTACATCGCTCGATGGGCTGACGCATCGGAGCAAGAGGATTCCCAGGCCCTCGACGAGCTGCGTACCTTCAAGAAGGACTGCGGCTCGTTCGTGCGACTATACGACTTCATGTCCCAGGTCGTTGACTACGGCACCAGCGATTTGGAGAAACTTGCGGAGTTCCTGCGCCAGCTCACCAGGCTCTTGCCGTCCGACGATGCTACGGGCGCGGTGAACGTGTCGGGGCTCGAGCTGCGTAAGGTCCGGCAGATCGACCGGGGCAAGGCGGACATCGGCCTGTCCGGAAAATTAGACACGCCTGGGCTGCCGGGGATCACCGGGATTGGTTCACATGTCTCCCGGCAGGATCCGCAACAGGAGCTACTTTCGGAGATCGTGGCCAGGATCAACGCGCTGTTCGGCGCTGAGTTCGCGGATCCGCAGATCCAGGGCTTCGTGATCGCCGCGGCCGGCATGGCCGCGGAGGATCCGCGCATCGGCGAGCAGATAGACCACAACGCGCTGGACCAGTTCATGGCGTCACCGGAACTTCGTGAGGTCCTGATCGACACAGCAGTGCTCAACGAAGGAGCGTTTGGCAAGCTCACCGGTGCGTTGACCGGCGAGAACGACCGAGCGGATGAGTTCATCCGGCTCATCGCGGCGTATCTGTACAGGTCTCGACGGCTTCGCGCAGAAAAACTGGGCAACGACGAATCTTTGGGGGAGCATCAGTAATGAGAGAGCGGCCATTGAAAAAGAGCGGTCCGCACCCTGCCGTCGAATACCTTTTCAAGAGCGAAGCCGTAGAGCCGTTCCTGAATATCGGCAGTTCCGACAAACAGCAAGCTCACCACACCACCAGTCTGTCGCTTGCTCGCGCTCTTGCAGTGGGATGTCTTAGCCGTCTCAAGCCCAATCAGACCTCAATAGACATATGGGATCCTGCGGCTGGAACTGGACTAGCAGGAGCGCTAATCCTCGGTGCACTGCGATCAGCCGGAGTGACGACTCGTTACCGCGGGCAGGAAATTAACCGAGCTTCGGCAAAAATCTGCAAGGACCGCGTTGCGGGTGCACCTGACTCTGACGTGGCGGCAGCCGATACCCTAGTGAAGGATGAGTTTCAGGACTTCTCTGCGGACTTGGTCATCGTCGACGGACCATGGGGGACGGGCTGGGCATCCATATCCGACGAAATTGAGTCAAGACGAGCTGCGGGTTCATTCCAATTCGGCTTGCCCAGCCGCTCTGACAGCACCTGGTTGTTCATTTCCTTAGCGCTGGAGAAGCTGCGTGCGCCCGAAGATGGTGGTGGGCGGGTTGCGACTCTTGTCACGCCAAGTTCTTTGACGCAAGGTGGTGCGACAGCTGCCGTGAGAAAACGGATAGTGGAAGCAGGTTTCCTTGAATCAGTCACGCGGCTACCGGAAGGACTCGCTCCTAACACTGCCGTTCCACTTTACCTGTTGACGTTTACCAATAGAAAAGATAAGTTCCGCAGCGACAAGGTGATGGTTTCGGACTTCCAGACTCAGTTCACGACGGAGCAGCACCGCCGAAAGATGCCCGACGCAGCAATCCGAGAAATGGAATCTGGGCTGCGGAGGGGAAAGCCAGGGCCTTGGAACCGGACAGTTTCATTGCAGAAATTCATTCGTCGAGATGTGAATCTCACACGAAGGTTGCATGACGGGCGAACAGTTTCTTGGCGAGCCGCGACATTTGGCGGCACAGAAATCGGTACCAGCTTCTTGGATTCGCGCTACGGGCCCGATTCCGGCATCTCCATTCTCAAAGAGCCCACGGAATCAATAGATTTGAATCCGGGCCCGGTCCTGCAAGACAGCGCAAGGGCAGTATCGAAAGACATTGAAGCGAAGGGATGGAAGGCGGTGCGGCTGTCTGCGCTCCTCGTCACCGAGCCTGTTGCGGTGTCCAGTGCTTATTTGTCTCAGGACGAAGGACAAGTGTTTGTTCCGACCACGCGGGACGGCAAAGTTTCCGTAGGAGATCCAGACTCAGGGGCGAGCGGGAGGATTCTCGGTTTCGATATCGACTGCGATCGCCTTGAACCAAGATTCCTCGCAGCTTGGCTCAACTCGGATCAAGGGATCCTGAGTCGTCGCCGTGCCATTGAGATGAGCAGTTCAGGCCTGTATTTCAAGGCCCTGAGCTCGAATGCCAGTTCGCTATTGAGATGGGCCGATGAGTTGATTGTGCCTCTGCCGGACGGTGAAACGCAGCGTCAAGTGGCTGAATCCGATGAACGGCTCGCCGCGTTTCAAGACGAGCTGAGTAACCAGCGCGAACTCATCTGGTCCTCGCCCGAAAGTGCCGAAGAGACGATTGGGAAATTCGCGAAAGTTTTCGACGACGAATTGTCCGGGTGGCTCAATGACCTACCGTATCCCGTGGCATCTGCGTTGTGGACAGCGGAGACGAAGCATTCACTTGGAGACAAGCTAGAGGGCTATATGCATGCATGGGAGGCGTTGGCAGTCTTCCATGCGACAGTTCTGTTGGCCGCATGTCGTAGTGACCTTGGCAGTAGTGCCATGATTGAGAGTGCTATTCGGGCAACGCACGTCGAGTATAGGATCGGTCTTGAAAACGCCTCGCTTGGGACGTGGATCGTCATTATCGAGAAGGCCTCTAAGAGTCTCCGCGACTCGTTCCTTGGCGGGGATCAAGATGAGAAAGCGCGTGTAAGGTCAGCATTCTGTGGGCTGCGCGACACATCGATTGAACGGCTATTGGCGAAAGAGATTTTGGCTAGGCTCAAAACTGTCGTCGACAAACGAAACACGTGGAAGGGGCATGGCGGGCATGTTTCGGACGAGGAACGACAGAGTAGGATCGATTCGCTGATTTCCGACCTTCGTGAACTGCGGAGCGTTTTGGGCAACACCTGGACGCAGATTCCTCTGGTCCGTGCCGGACGCAATCGTCTGCTGAGAGACGGATGCATGCAAGAAGTGGAGGTAGCAATGGGAACCCATTCCCCATTCGTCACCAGAGAGTTTCAAGTCGGCCAAGCCATGATCGACGGAGGTCTCTACCTGGCACGTGACGGAGCTGCGGCTCCGTTGCCCTTGGGGTCGCTCGTCCAGCTTCGTTCCGCACCTAGCGAAGCCCAATACACAAGCTACTACTACAACAGGATTGAAGGGGCCGATATTCGCATGGTGAGCTACCAGTTCGCAACAGAGAGCGAAATACGGGTAGACGCAGGACAGTTTCGCGATGAACTAGGCGCGCTGTTGAGCTGATGAGCCTACTACTCGAAGCAATCCTTCATGGCGTCGGAATTAATCCTTCCGAGGCCCAGGTAATCCGCCACGCCTTCGTCCGGGAGCACGAAGACTCCGGCCTCCAGGGGATACACGCCGATTCCACCGACGAAGAGATCCTCGCTTATACATCCCAGCAGTCCGCGAAGCCCCGGGTCTTCCCCGTGAACCCGCCGCGACTGTGGGTCATATTCATCCGCGAGGGTGGCGACCGGGCACGGCTCTGGTCCGTCGTGGAGAACCGGGGCGAGATCTCCAACGACGGCACCCTGCGCACCTTCGACTTGGAGGTGACCGACCATCTATCCGAGCTCGGGAATCGCCTGGTAATTGGCTGGAGGTCACCTCGCACCTGGCGGCTCAATGGACCGACGGCGGCTGCTTATCCGGTGCTGGAAATCGCCGACGCGCAACCGGTGCCCTTCCCCGGCTTCGACCGTCTGATCCTGGACTACTCGCAGCTGCAAGCCGTGATGCGCGAGCACCGGTACGCGTCGTGGCGTACAGCGCTGTCATCGGTCGTCGGGATCTACTTGATCACCGACACCCGAGATGGTCGCCACTACGTCGGCAAGGCCGACGGCGCGGAGAATATCAACCAACGATGGGGCGTTTACGCTTCCAACGGCCACGGCGGCAACGTTGAGCTGCGAGGGTTGGAGCCATCGACTTTCAGGTACTCGCTTCTCAGGGTCTTCGACCCCTCGACTCCCACTCGTGTGATCGATGAAGCAGAGAGCCATTTCAAACGGGCGTTGGACAGCAGGAAACACGGTCTGAACAGGAACTAGTGGTGAACCAGTAGTGTCACCGTTTTCCAACCGGGGCTTACCACCACTGACGGCGCGTGCGATACACGATCCTTTCAGGAATCTCAGAAGGTGACAGTGGGCGATCTGGACGCGGCCGCACGTTGTACGAGGTGATGCGCTCTTTATTATTGTTTCTTCGAAGTTGGTCGACTTCTAGCTGAGGCATGTGCGGTTCGAGTCGCTTGAACGTTTCTTCCAGCAGCAATTCGAGTCGATGGGTTTCTGCTTCGGCAGCTTTCAGTCGTTCGTGGGACGTTATCGCTCGGTGCCCGCACCACTGGCGCAGGAGTTCATACCGTGGGCGGTCGTACTTCAGGTACCAGTCGTATTCTTCTTCTGGCGATCGCCATCCGTCGTCAATGTCGAGGATCGGCTTCTGCTGGCTTCCGTACTTGCATTTGAGCCACGATTTTTCTTCTTCCTTGAACACCACGTCGAGTATCGGCGTTGGATTGGTTCCGCAGAGGCGCTCGGCGATTGCTGCCGAGGCCAAGGGGGACAGGACTAATGCGCCGTCGATATCCACCGAGGAGTAGCGCTCAGAGTATTTGCCGATATTCAGGCCCAGCATGGCGCTAAATGTTTCTGGGTCGTTCACGTTAGTTGTGTCGTTGACTGGCCGCCAGCCAAGCTCTGCGACTTCCGTTGGGACAAGCAGATCGAAAACCTGATTGATGCAGTCGTGTTCCACGTCATCTAGTGAATCCTCCCCGCGAATCCTAGCCCAAGCTTCTTGAAGGCGGTCGTAAGCATCAACCTCGGCCCACGGTACGCGGATCCGGTTGCCTGGGACTGTTTCTCGACGTCCATCATCGAAGGTCACCACGAATTTTGGTTTTGACTTCGCGCAGTCGACGGCTTTGATCAGAACCCGTTCGGAGGGGCTCGCATCTCGAAGGCGATACACCCAGAATTCGCCGGGATTGGCAGAAGCCGCTTGTGATGTCATGCACAGAATATACCGGGCTTTTTACCTCTTCTTGCCACCCGTCGAAATCTATTTCCGGGTGTGGTCAGTCGAGCATGGATAGCAGCTCGGCGGGCTTGACGCCGAGGCCATGTGCGAGCTTGACGATAACGTCAAGCGTTGGGTTCCGCACGCCGCGCTCGACGCCGCTGACGTAGGTCCTGTCCAGGTCAATGTGGTGCGCGAAAGCTTCCTGGGAGGTCCAGCCCTTCTCTTTTCGCAGCTGCCTGACCCGGTCGCCGAACGCGCGACGATGCTCGGGAATATCCATAAGTCAACGTTTTCGCTACGATGACAATAGATCCACGGACTATAAGTCACATCAGGGAACTATTGAACAGGTAGGCGATGATTCCGATCACAAATGCGTTCAGGCGGGCATCCGCGGTGATGGCAGGGGCTCTTCTATTAGGACTGACGGCCTGTGGCAGCGTAGGGTCACCGATTGCAGAAGGCATCTACTTCACCGAGGGCATCAACAATTCCGGCAACTCTGGCGACCTTGGCCAGCTGGTCGTCGACGGCTCGACGCTCAGCCACCACGAGTACTCGTGCGAAGGCGTCAACGACAGGCCTGGCGTCACGAGCGCCGGAGAGCTGAGCGAGAGCGGCGACCAGATCGTTTGGACGAACGCCGGTGACGACGTGCGCAACCAGAGGACCGGCACCGAGACGATCACGCAGAGCGACTCGTCGATCTCGATCGGTGGCGACGTCTACGTGCGCGAGGACACCGATGAAGGCAAAGCGCTCATGGCGAAGTTCCAGAGCGAGTGCAGCAGGGCCGCTGCCACGGAAGAGCCAGAAGCCGGGAGCATTGCAGACGGCGACTACTACTCCTTGGCACAAGAGGGCGGGGTCATGGTGGCGCTTTCCGTCAAGGATTCCCGCGCAACATTCCGTGAAGTCTCTTGCGAGAACTCCGACAATGACCTTCGCGAAACCCGCATGGCAGGCAGTCTGGTCGGGGGAGTGCTGACGTGGGACGACGCTTCTATTGCGCCGTCGGCGCTGGAGGCGGATGGCGAAGAAATCGGTGTGCAAGACGGGTACTTCGAGCCAGAGGAGTACGCGCCTGCGACTGATCCTCGTGTGGCCGATGGGCTGAAGCAGTTCGAAGGGACCTGCGGAACGGCGTTCCCGCAGTCGTAAGAACTCACACTGAGATCACGGAGTACGAGAGGAGCAAGAACATGAGGCAGTTGCCCAGCGATGTCTTCGCGCAGCGCCTGCGGGAGGTGCGGCGGCGAGCCGGCGTCTCGAGAACCGATCTGTCGCGCAGGATCACGCTGTTCCTCGCCGGCCCCATCGATCCGACGCTGGTCCAGCGTTTCGAGGAGGGCACGCGCGCTCCGCGCCTCGACGAAGCCGTCGCCGCAGCCGATGCCCTGGACATCTCGCTCCTAGACCTGATCGAGACGGGCGACAGGTCGCGGACCAGCGAACCACAAGGTGTCGAGGGAGAATCATGAGCGACCAGAAAAGCGGCCAGGATGCATCCTCAGATGGAGCCTTGTTGATGCGCGTCCCGGGACGTGCGCGGCCTCGTGCACAGGTGATGGCGGATTTCGAGGAATCCGTTGCGGAACTCAAGCGAAGGTACCATCCGACGCTGTGGACTGGCATCTTGCCCAAAGCTGAAGAGATGCACCGCTGGCGCATCCAGCTAGAATGCGGCTGCACTCGCGAGGTGCTGACCAACGGGAGAGACGACTTTCCAGACAGCAGGTCGTGGCACGATGTGCTCTCGGGCCGACCTCTTCCGCTCGGCGAGTACTGGTGCTCGAACGACCACGGCGACGTCGAGGATGTGTACAGGGGCATCGTCGAATGGATCGACAGCAGTGTCAAAGAGTTCCCGGCCGATCCCGAGGAATGTCCTGACGATGAGAATCCGGAGTACTGGGCCATTGCCAGACGCCCGGAGCCCCATTCCTCGGCCTTCTGGCGTGTCCGCTTGGCCTGCGGGCACTTCGATGATCATGTCCCGACCGACGTCGAATGGAAGCCGGCGGATGGGCCCACGCTGGTTTCCGAGCAGCGGGCCGCGGAGATGCGCGGCGAGTTCGAGGCGCTCTGGTCGGTCCTGGGTGACGAAGCCTGGCCGGAGGAAGGCCCCGAGCGCGACCACACGCTCAGGATGCTCGACCAGCGTTGGCCCAAGCCCGAGCCGGAGAGACGGTGCCTCGTGTGCCGGTACGCCCAGCGCATCACCGGGTACCAGCGGATCGGGTGGCTGGTGCCGAGGGGCGACGTGAAGAAGGCGGCAGAGCAACGGGCCGTAGCGGCCCGCGAAAAGGCCGAGCGGCGGTTGGCGACGATCGAGGAGGAAGCAGCGCAGCTACGGGAGCAGCTTGGTTGTGCCAGCGAGTAAGGTTAATCTCCAGAGACTTTGAAAGGGCCTGACGCTAAGCTTTTCGTCGATGGCAAGAACCAGCATCGAGCTTTGAACGAATGGATGACTTCACGTAGTCTTAACTCTGTAACGCCCCGGTGACTATTCGGGCCATTCGTGGCCAGGACTCCCGGGGCTACAGTTTTTTCGGTATCGAGTTACAACCGAGCACGCGACTATCCTGCGCGGTATCTTTCTTCGGTAATCTTCAGTAGCAGTCCTGCCAAGCGGGAACCTGTGCCAGAGTGCAAAACGAGACGATGTGGTCGAAGAGATCAATTGAAACCCTTGGACGTCCTTTGGGTGAGACTCCGCAAACCATAGGGCGCAGGCGATGCCGAGCATCGCGGGCACGGCACCTCTGAAAGCAGATTGTTTATCGACACGCTTCTGTCCGTGGGCACGATTCCCTGAGCTGGCATTGGGAACGTGGGCTGCACGCATTCGGTGCTGTGGGAGTGCAAAGATGATCTGCCCCAGGCGACCGAAGACAGAGGCGAGGGCCCTAGGAACTGCGTGTCGCGTTTGCAGATATCTCTGCGGGGAATGCAGTAATTTCCAGAATCAGTTCAAGTTCGTTCAATTTGAGAGCGTCGGTTCGACTTCGATGTGCGGCGTTTATTGAAATCCGGGATCGACGGAATCTGGCACAAAAAGCAAACCCGCCCCGGCTCTAGACTTGAGAGCGGGAGCGGGTTCAGGAACTAGATGCAGCAGAAGGCGATTCGGGCTGGCCGTCGTGCGTGATCAGTTGTTGATCTAGCCACGTATGGCAGTCGACATCTCTGGCTTACTTCCAGAGCGCTTGATCAATGCGTAAGCGCACCAGCCAACCACAGCACCGACAGCGTACACAATCATGTCGGTAATGGTGAGCGCCCGTCCCCAATTTGTGATCAGTTGAGTAAATTCAATGAGAATACCGAAGCCGACAACAGTGGTGAATGCGGCCTTGGTGCTCATCCGGGTGAACCATAAGGTCAATATCATGCCAGGTACGAAGAGCAAGGCGTTCAGCGATGACTCTCGAACTGCAACTAGATTCAGCCCGTACTGGTCAACCCAGCCGTCAAAGGGAATCAATGAGTAGTTCGGCGGATCATCCTCAAAGCGTTCGCGAATAGTACCGCTTTCGGGGATGACTGTAATCATGACGACGCCGATATACCAGCAGATCAAGAGCCATAATCCAAGGACACCACTTAGCTGCCGCTTGGAAGCTCTTTTGGAAACTCTGTTGATGACAATCATCGCAACTAGAACAATGATGCTGATAATGAGGAACCAAGGTACGAGCCAACCGAAAGCTCGAAGTGCACTAGTCAAAACTGAACGCCTTACTTATGGGTACGTGATTTTCCCGGAAACTGTGACATATCCGCCGTCGTCGACTTTGGAAATGTAAATGCGATATGAACCCTTCGGCATGTCCTTGAAGGTCTTGGATCCCGAAGATCCGCAGCTTACTGTGAAGGTGCCCTTGTTGCGCCAAACGAAGCTCATATGTTCAAGCCTAATGGTGGCTTTCATGCTTGAGGTCGAACCAACGCGCTTGTCGCAACTATAGACTGACGCGGAAACCTTGAGGCTGCCCTTTTTGCTGGAATGAACTTCGCGAGAAGTGACACCGTACTTCAGACGGGCCTCGTAATTCATGGTCGATGTCGCAGCCTGAGCCGGCGCGATAGGAATAAGTACTGCAAAGGACATTACCAATAAGGTAATCAGACTAAATTTCCCGCCGCGTTTTAACTTCTCGCTGGCTACTGATATTTTTCCCAAGTTGGAACTCTTTCCTGATGGTGAGTAGTGATGAGCATTTTTAAGCTATCAGTATTTGAAATTAGTGTGAAATGAAATTCTGCACGAATACAGCGTTGACCGGACTGCTTTGTGATATATATCGCGCATAATCAATTTTAGTTAGTATAGGCCGGGGTATTAGTGAGCTCGATTCACACTGCTATCCAGCTCCTTGCAATGGGCTAGGGGAACTGCCAGTCTATTTGGCTCACGTACATACCGTGACCAACTTTTCGCTCCCAGGAGGTCCTGGAAGCAATAGTGAGTTTCGAAAACTCACAACGTGGGAATTTGAGTTCGGTTAGTTGCTGGTGGTTCAAGCGAAAAGTGGAGCGCGGTCCATATGTAATTTCCTTGCAATGACAAGGTTCGGACGTGATTGGCGATCTAATACCGTCATGTTCGACTGGCCAGGGCGCTCGGATTTCACGGCATATTTTCTTCGACCAGTCCGATACTGTCGCCTATGCGTGGTGTACTGAAACTCTTATCCACGTGCATAGGAGAGGAAGTGCCATGGGGAAACGGAAACAGGAACGAGGCCTGAAATTATCCTTCGGCCTAATCACCTGCGAAAAGTGCCAAGGCGAGCGTTTACTTGCCCGAGTTTGCGATGATTGCGGTGCCCGCCCAAAGGCTCATGAGGTTCAGTTCGACCTCCAGCGCCGCGAGCGAATCGTCACCGATTTCAAACGCCGTCGACAAGAGCCCACACCCAGAGGCGGTGTCGTCTTTGAAGATCTCGAGGCTGAAGCCGACCGTGCGGTCGACGCCGTGCTCCGGGCTTTGGCCGCTGCCTCGCGAGGGGCTCGAACAGCAGACGCGCTAGTGAAGGCTTTTGGCCTGCTGGACCAACTGGCAGTGGATTGGAACGTTACGCAGCCCAGGCCATCACGGAACCGAGGCCGGGTTGTAGGCCAGTGCATGTCCTTGTTCGTGAAAGGACTTGAGCAATTTGTCGAGGCGTTAGGCGCTCCGGACATGCATAGTGCACGAACTTGCGAGCGCCGCGGCAACACACTGATCAAAGAAGCCGAAAGTGTTCAAGACCGACTCCGAGAACTTGACCGAGCGGAAGAACTATTCGCAGAGGACGATGTGAACGAAAGCTTGAATATCATCGGAATCGAAGCACGAAAAACCGCAGGACTAAAAATGTCTCTGGTGGAACTAGACGCGAAGCTGGCTTCGGGTGTGGGATGGGACGTGGCATCATCAGGCATGGGCATTCAGTCGCATGTCTTGCAGCTGGCAGCGCTTAACTGCTTTGACCTTGAACATTTCGCTTCAGTTCTCTCCGAATCGGATAAGGCTGTGGGACGTAAAGGAAGCACACTTTCCGAGTCCGACGACTGGAGGAAATCGCATGCCCGAGCAGGTGCATTTCTTTCAAGCGCGCTTGCATCAATGCATTACGTGATCGGATCAACTGGAAGCAACGAATTTGAAGTCGTACATCGTTCCGTCGAATCTGTCTCCACGTGGCGGGACGGAGTCCTCAGGCACGCGTTGGCCACTATGTTGTCCGAATCTATTGAAGAGTACAAAAGCCTCGTGTCGAAGAACGCGGGCGCTGCCATCAAACGTGCTGCAATCGAATTACCGCAGCTACAGCTGAATGAGAATCTCTCTCCTGAGATTCGAAACGCAGGAGCACACGCTGGGTTCGATCTGGCAGATGGAGGCGTACTCATCGACGATACTTGGTTCTCCTCAAATGAATTCTTGGACAAGGTCTTGGCGTACCTTGAGACAACTGTCGCGACATTTGCCGGCGTGACCTCAGCTATGACGAGGATGGATGCAGATCTCACTTATTCTGAATACCTGACTCCGAGGGATCGAGATTCGGCGATAGCGCTATTTCTAGGGGTATACGGGCTTGACTTGGAGTCGAGCACGATCAAAGGTGACGCCATAGAGATCTGTGCTACGGGCCCTTCTCCTGACTGGATGGCCTTTGCAGCGGCTCTGAGTGCTGTGTTGCCAGACTCTGTGACCGATTTGGTGTTCAGAATTTCAAATCAATCGGGCTATCAATTATTCGAGACCTCGCTCGCAGTGATTCGAGAGAAATCAAACGGACTGTCAGCATTGGATACCAAGCAAGCCGCCCTACGCATGGCATCAATGATTTCGGCCAGTTTTCTGAACGGGAATTCTCCTTGGACTGCAGAATTCTGGGCCAAGATCGCAAACCACTTCACGGGAAAGGCTGACGAAGAGAACCTCATCGATTGGGTCAAAGACGTGCGCGAGCTTCGGGAGTCTGCCCGGCGGGCGCGCCAATGTCATGTAGTCGAGGACTGCACCCGTGCGCTGGCTGCGGTGAGAAAACGGGCCTATGGCAATGTTGCCAGTTATTCACTGTCCAGCTCGGGGCGAACTACCTGGTGTTCGTGAGAATTTTTCAGAAAATTTAACAAGCACGATAAGTAATATCAACTTTTGGAACACGGAATCTCTTGGGCGCATAAAATTCTCCGAGGTGGCCCCTATCTGCTCAAAGAAGAATTACGAAAATTGCTTGTCTATGGCCCGGTGGCATTTCCAATTCAATAAACTCATTCTTTCGAATAATCGGATGTGCCTCGCACACGAACGAAGATTATCTCCGGATCTATTAATTCTCCCTTCAGGGGTCGATGGCTAGATAACCGGTTCTCTATGCGACCTTCAAATTCAGATTGGAAGTAATCGAATGGCCAAGTCTCAAGGTTCTAATCGGGTAACACGCTACGGGGAGTGGCCATCCAGACCACTCAAAGAGACAATCACTGATGTCCTGGGGCTGTCGATGGTTTTCTTGCTAATTACGTTTATGTTCATTCAGGTTGCATTGCCCGTATCAAGCGATTTCTCTGACAATGTAGCTGTAATGAGAGCACTCGGCAGATCTATTCTAGAAGAATTCGGATGGATTTTAGGGTTTTATCTTACGATCTTACTAGGATTCTATGTTGTAACAGTAACGGGGCAAATACGTGGAACAGGCGAAAAAGCTTGGCAGACAAGTAGAACGTTAGGTCTGTACTCCACCGCAATCGTGGGCTTTACTGCGCCGGCGCTTCTGCTTTCTATTGTGGCTGCAATTGGGGATGTAGAGAGAGTGGCAAAACTTATGTTGGTCATACCGGCATACTGTGTTTTGGTTTTCTTGTCCATATCGTTAGGAAGTTATGCAGTTAATGACCCAAAGGTTCAGGAAAAGCTTGCAAAAGCCAAGCTGAAGCGCGCTAGTCGAGACCTAACTCGATTCCGAAACAGATCAACCTTGAACCCGCTAGTTGTCGTATTTATCCCACCCGCTGTGCTAGGCATGACGCTTGCTGTGGTAGCTATGCTGGTGCACCAAGTGCCATTTTCCTGGGCCTCTCTTTGGCTCTGCTTGATCTTCGCAGGCATGAGCGTTGCTCATGCATGGATTGCTTTTGGCTCAGTCAAGACTTATATGAAAGCCTCTTCTTTGATGGGTAAGTTGGCGGCCCTATTCCTACCCGCGTTATTTTTGCTTTTCTTGGCGTTTTCCGGCACTGCCTTCGCTGAGTTAATTAGCGTAAGGTTTGCTATATTATGGGGAATGGCCGGATTAATTCCCTTAGTTTCACCACTTTTTCCGGGCAATAAGAAGTGGCTATGGATAAATAACTGGACCCTAGCTGGCGCAGCATCTGCTTACTTTTACCGGAAGGCAGAGCAAGATAAATTGTGGGCAAGTCTACAAATCGAGAGTATTGATAACGATACAAGCATCAGCCAATGCAATGGATAGCAACGAATAAAAATCTAGAGTTCAGGCAATTCTGCTGATTGCATAGGTGGAATATTGGCAAGCGATCATGAAAAATACAGCATGCAGGTCCAGATTATGCTGATGAGTTTGGGTTCGCCATTGGGCAGCGTCTCGTTCCAGATTTTGCTGCCGTCCGCAATCAGAGCACAGGCCCAATGATCAGTTTTCCCGCCGTCCAAACCGAGTAACATCTCGACATTAAGTGTTTTCATGACTGGTGATTCATTAAAAATTTACGGTGTTCAAGCCGGACAGCGACCGGTAGCAAAGTCTTACACCCGCGTTACGACTGACATCCAAGATGTTTGAGACGTGCCCCTGATTAGCAATCTCCTCGCTGCTATCCAGCCCCGGTGGCACCCCAATATCACTGAAGACAAGGGCAAGAAACCATGCCGAGACTGGTTGGCCGACAGCTCTCATCATCCTCTGACTGAAGAGCCATCAACTAGGTAACGGGTTGGGGTCGTTATGACGAAGTGCGAGAAACCCAGGAAGTGGCGCGCCCGGACAAACGGGGGGCGATGACTTGGGTGCACTGTCTTTAGACCGTGGCTTGTGTCCAAATACGGCTGTAGCCAGAACAGATGAAGAAGCGTTGAATAGCTTTATGTCCGACAAGTACACGCCACTCTCACCATTGCAGATTGAAGTGTTGCAATGGGTTGGCGAAGGATGCCCAGCAGATCGTTGGAAAGGACACGCCCACAAGCTCATTGCTCGGGGACTCGCGAATAGAAGCCTCATTAGGGTGCACCGGGTTGGAAATAGATGGACTGCTGAAATACGAGAAGCCGGCCAGTACTATTTGAAGCACCATCGATATGATCCCCGGCAACTGCCGAAGCTGCGGAAAGTATCTGAACACCAGAGCGAAAAGCTTACCTCACCCAAGAAACGGCGGAAGACATCAAAAGCCAGTTCTCGCATCGAAGAGCAAATCCCACCGGTTTCAGATGAATTGATACTTCCGGCAGAGCCCTTGCCACCCTTGACTGCACCTACAGATGCGACGGTAAGGGCGATGCGAAGAATTGCCAACCGACCCAATAAACCACCAAAAGACGTGGCCTATCCACCGGAGGTACCAATGAAATTCACGGTGATGGTAACTCGTGTCCAGGTCGCGGAACGCAGTGTTCACGCGACTGATGAAGAATCCGCAGCGCGCAAAGTGCAAGAAGAGTTCGACCGTCCGTACGGCTACTTTGGGTCGTGGAAAACAGTGAGTTCCGAGGTCGAGGTGACCGAGCGAGAATCCGTCCTTTCGAACGCTCCTAGTTCGCTCAGCAGTAGTGGCAGTCTTCTCTTGACGCTAAAAGACGCAGGAACAGCGCTGGGGATCAGTTACTCAACTATCAATGAACTGGTCAACCGTGGCGACCTTGAACATGTTGTTGTCGGTTCCCGAAAGTACGTTGCTCGCGAAGCACTACTTCAGTTCATTGAAGACAATACACATCGCGGCTACCACTAACATCTAACATCGCCGGGTCTGGCAAAGAGAGGTTTCTCGACTATGACGAAGACACCGCCAAATGAATGGCAGCTCGTAGTCCTCCAATGGATTGCAGATGGCTGTCCTGAGGGCGTCATGACAGATACCACCTACAAAGTTGCGGCTTATGCGTTGGAGCGACGGAGCCTAGTCAAGGTCAAGAAGCGTCGCCCATGGAATGCCATCGTTACAGAACAGGGACGTCATCTATTGGCCGGTGAACAGCCCGATGGTGATTCGCCCGCTAGGTCATCGGCAGATGATTCTCTGCCTACCTCAATCACTTCAGTGCCACCAAAGGTAAAGAAGGCGGCAGCCGCGCCGAAACCAATAGTCAAACCGAAGACCAAGAGCGCTACCGAGCTCATGATGGAAAAGCTTGAAGCCGAAGGCTCGATTGAGTTCGATAGCTCTGAATCTGGCAAGTACCGGCAACTTGCCAATGTGGCGAAGCGTAAGAAGTTGTTCCCTGACGACATGGAACTTGTTATCGATAAGAACTGGAACAAACCGTGCAGCATTACGTTGCAGCGCCGCCCAGAATGGCAGTTGGTGGAGCTTGAACCGATTGAAGTACCGGCAACTGTCAGATCACCTCACACAGCGGTTACAAGGATGAAAGAACAACGCCCAGATCGCGAAGGGATGGATACGCCGCGTTGGAACTGGACGCTACGCATCGTCCAGGCCCTAGCCCTTGAATGCGAGGAGCGAGGCTACAAAATTGAAGCAACCCCGGCACCAAACATCAATCCTCACCGGCGCTATTATGACGACCCACATAAGGGCCAAATCAAGATTTCCATCGGCGAGGACAGCGCTGAACTGGATTTTCGGCAACTGCGAAAGACTATCCCTAAGATTCTTACCCCAGCGGAAGAACGGCGTCGAGCCAACGGGCAGTACGTTGTAACGGAAGAATCGGTTAATACTGATTTGATCGCTATCAAGATGTCTGGACTGGACGGAGAATTCTGGAAGTCCGATTGGGCCGAAAGTGATGAACTAGGCGCTGACCAGTTCCTGCCCCGCTTGCTTCAGGAGGTCGAACTCAGGGCGGCACGAGCGGTCGAACGGCGTAACCTGAAGAAGCAGCACGAAGACGAAGAGCAACGGCGGTGGCAGATCGTGCATGCCCAAGCCGTTGCACAGCTCAACGAGAAACACCGTGCTGATGTTTTGTATGACCAAGCGAAGCGCTACCAACGCGCAGAGCTCTTGGCGGACTACATTGCCGCGATGAAGGTCAAAGCCCGTACGATGACTTCGGCCGATGCTGAGGCTGCCGAGAAATGGATCTACTGGGCAGAATCGCACATGCTAGCGATCAATCCGCTCCGGAACGAGCTGAGAATGCCGGACGACCCGAAACCTGATGCCGAAGCGATCAAGCCGTTCATGCAGGGGTGGAGCCCTTACGGTCCGACTCGATCTTTCTTCTGAGCCGTGTCGGATGCGCTTCGCTCTCAGGAGCTTCAAACGAAGGGTGCACAGAGGTTCGGTTGCCGAACTTGTCGTATGCGGATGGTTGAATGAAAGAAAGCCAAAAACCAGTCGTATTTTCAGGGGAATAATTGCCACAGCATACCATCGGACTTCTTGAGGTACAGATCTTCCATACTCAGACATCCACGGAGGTGCATCCATCAAATTTCGGTCCCGAACAGTTGGATTTGCGTGACCTTTGGACTGAATATCTTGGCGAGGTCCGAAGTAATGGCGGTGTCCAGCTCAAAGAACGCTACTTTACGGTTGAACGCCTGGAACATCCGGAAAGCGGGATCTTGTGCGAGTTTGACTATGGAAGGTTTGGATCGTCTCGGCGAGTACGAGATATCCGTACCGGCAACCAAACTGGGAAAGTTCGACCTGACGAAGTAGCCGGTGAATCGTTGCGCCTACTTCACCACGTGCCGGCTACTGGAATGACCAGTCTTATTGCTTATGAGCAAGTTGGGATCAGCAGTGTAGTCGGTATTCTAAGCTCAGATTTCAAGAAGTGGTTTCATTGGCGAAGCCGCGGTTTCCATATTGAAATTAATTACATGGAAGATTCGGATGCTTGGAACGATTTCCTCGATGGAGCAAGTCTTCGTGAACTCGCATTCGTGGCTAAGAAGCCCGCCGAGGGCAATCGAGCTGGCCGTCCGACAAAGGAAGTTTATGAAGTCCGTCCAGATGGGCGTGGGATGGTCTTGCCACGTACATGGCTAGATCAGCTGCGTGGTGAAGGGCGGCTTCCAGCAAATCAGGTGTTGAGCGTCCAAGTTGATGAATCGGACATTGCTGAAACACGCATCGTTGTGGAGAAGAATAAGCGTCGAAGAACTATCAGGATCGGAAACGACTGGCCCAAGTTCACTTGGGAAATCGACCCAGGCAGTAGTTCTCGTCCATCAGATACTGTCTTCCAAGGAGTCGCAGAGGAGATCATCCATGGGCATCTGTCGCGCCACAGCTAGTAACCGGTCTGTCTGATGAGCCGAAAAATAAACCTAATAGAGCTTGCCTCAGCTCAGTTGGGAACATTCCGCGGCTATGGGGCTAAGACGGTCATCCGTGATCTGGCCACTTTTGTGCTCTTGCCCATCGGTTTGGGGATCATCGCGGTACTTTTCGGTCCGCCCATCTACTCCGTTGCCAGTCTTCTCACCGGTGTATCAGTTTTCTCGGGCTTACTCGTCGCGCTGCTCGTGAACGTTTTCAATTTCAGCGTCAAGATTCGCCGTGATGAAAAGGTGCGCCCTGAAGAGAAATTGGCGAAGACCGTCGATGAGCTTATGGCCAATGCTGCCTGGACGGTAGTCGTGGGATTGTCGCTTGTAGCGATGCTTGCAATCGCATCGGCAACGCAGATACCCAGTTGTCCACTGGGCAAGATCTGGGTAGGCATTCTGACGAGCGTGTTGGTCTATCTGATACTCAATGTACTCATGGTGCTGAGTCGTATTTGGACGGCGCATGAAGACATTAAGGATTTGCCTCCGAAAAAATAGAACGGCCAAAAAGGAACCTTGACAATCTACGGCCCTGTCACCATAGGGTTGAGCTGGGCAATTACTCCGGCCGTCCGCACAACAGACGGAGAGAACAATGAGCGACAGCCTCGACCTGAAGGACCAAGGACCCTATGACAGCCAGCGTTCAGGACAGCAGATCGACGCGAGCGTCCTGATGAGCGAAGCCCTCGATCACCTGACGGCGGACCAGATCGCAGCGATGTCGAGCGACGAGCTCGACGACGCTGCCATGTCCTGGATCGAGTCGGGGGCCGCCGAGGAGTTCCTGCCCGAGATCCCCTGGAGCATCACGGACGACCGATTCACGCATGCGCGCTCGGTCGTCGACGTCGTCATAGACGCCATCCAGTTCGACGAAGCTCATGGCAGCCACATTGAGCTCACCGTCGACCTTCACGAGACCGAGGAAGGATTCCAGAGGCGCTTGGACGCTGAGTCAGTGTCTGCTGGAAACTGCCGTAGCCCAGAGTAATCGCGCTTGGGATTTCCGCATCGCTTTCGCTCTTATTTTGCGCGAGTGCTGTGCCAGTACTCACCCGGGCTGAAGTACTGCCCTTCAGCTTCAGGTCCAGTCAGAATCGGCGAGGTCCTGGTCTCTTCAGTCCTTGCTGGTGCATGTTCCGGCTTTTCTTGCAGATCTCCGTACCCGGCCAGGAGTTCGGCGAAGGGATGATTCTGGAATGGCCCCGCCGAATGACGCGCGGTTTTCCTCGGCGACCGGGCTCGCGCGCCCTTAACTGCAAGCTCATCGGCCTTGTGGCCGATTGCCCAAAGGGTTTGCATATTGGGGGAATCGTAGGGCTGCAACCGCCGCAGGTCGTCACGGGAGCGCCGGCACAGGGTCAGGCCGGCCTGCCACTCGTCGCTCCGCTCGACGCTGATCGATGCTTCGGCGATGCTGGCTATCATCAGGGCAGCGAGGTGGTGCACTTGGTCATTGGTGCAAGAGATTGGACGAAAGGCTCTGGCCAGCGCGCGCCCCTCCATGATCAAAGCGATGGCGTCAACCGAACCGCCGTTGATGAAGGCGTGCGTGTTGTTGATGGCGGTAATGAGACGAGTCGTGAAATCTGAAGCTTCCATGGGATTCCTCCTTAGCTGGTTTTGGGCATAAAAAAAGAGAGCCGAAGCTCTCTTAACGCAAAAACGGCACACCTCTGCCATTGGGCGGAAGCGTGTTTTTAGAGAAAAATGAACCCGAACTCGGACGGGTTTCCAATTGATGTAATCAGTGTCACGTAAAAAATATACCGTCGTCAAGAGCAAGGGGCGTGCAACGTGATCAGGGATTCCTTCAAAATCTAGTCTGCCGATGAGCTGAAGTCCTGATCGAAAGGTTGATTCGACGGTTACCCGAATTCAGAACTATGGTCGCTCGACGGGCATGGCCTCGTCGAGCCACTCTATGGGCGAGCTGCCCAGCCCGTCGGCCAGGGCCGCCGCGGTCTCGCGCCACGAGATGAGCTCAGTGTTCGCGAGTCCGGGGTCGCCGTGTGCCAATGCCGCCGCGGCCGCATCGGTGAGTTCCTTCGCGCAGGTCTCCCGATCGGCTGCTGGCAACTCCAGCATCCAGGGGAGCGCTTCGCTCATCTTCTCGACGTCCATGGGGTCAATCCTATGCCAGCACCCTGGCGCGGGGAACTGTTAAAAGGCAGGGCCAAGCACATGGGGCCCAGCCTGCCTCAGCCTTCGGAGTACACGCCGTTTCCGTTCAGCGCGGTGTACAGGGTCTGCCGGCTGACGCCGAGCTCTCGGGCCACCGCCGCCTTGGGGACGCCGCGGGCGATGAGCTCGCGTGCAGTGAAGAGCTGCCCGTCGGTGAGCTTCGGCTCGCGCTCGTACACGCCCTTCGCCTTGGCGATGGCGATGCCTTCGGCCTGGCGCTCCCGGATCGTCGCGCGCTCGAGCTGGGCGACGGCGGCGAGGATCGTAAGCATGAACTCTCCCTGCGGCGTGTTCGTGTTCAGCGCCGGGTTGTCCACGAACTCGACGGCGACGCCCTTGGTCGCCAGCTGCTCGACGAGGCCAAGCAAGTCCCGGGTCGAGCGCGCCAGCCGGTCGGGCGATTTCACCCGGACCACGTCGCCGTCGCGCACGTAGGCGATCATCTCCTGGAGCTGCTCCCGGTCGCCGGCGCTCTTCCCGGAGGCCTTCTCGGCGAACAGCCGATCGACCTCTCCGATGGCTTCGAGCTGCCGTGCGTCGTTCTGGTCGGCGGCGCTGACGCGCACGTACCCGACCACCTGTCCCTTGTGTCCAACCATCTCTAGACCTCCTCTTCACTTGTGTCGAATAAGTTCAGAACCGACCTCGTTGGACGTCGTTGCGGGCAATCTGCGTTGTGTCATTCGGGGTATACCTGATTGGACGATCATCGACTGCCGCGCAACGTCCGTCAGCCGACGACGAAGTCGGCGACAGTCTCTCCGGCGTCCGCGCACAGCTCAGTAAACTCGTCCTTGGCTGCCTCGACATCGGTGCTAGCGGTCTCGGTGAAGCCGACGCGGATCGTCGACTCCGTCCTCTTCATGGAGCTGGTCTCGCTGTCGGCGTCCCCGATCCAGGGGTCGACGCCGTCCCAGAGGACCTGTTCGTCGCCGAGCCGGCCGGTCGCTTCGGTGACGACCTGTCCGGTGCAGAGGACCTCCTGGTAGGTGATCCGTTCGCCATCGATGTGCCAGTGGGTCAGCCAAGGTCCGACGACCTTGGGCGGCGAGAGCAGTCCGCCGCTGCGGTTGGCGACGACGTAGACGGTGCCGGTCTCCGGTGCCAGGTCGACGATCTCGACCTTCGGAGAAGCGCTCTCGGCGGGCTCGGTGCTGCCGTGCTCCTCGGTATCGCTGGGGGCGCTGCTGTTCCCTGGCTTGGGGGCGCTGGTCGCGGGGAACGACGGCGGGGCTTCGTCCTTGGGTGCGGCTTCGACGACGACGCAGCCAGCGAGGGCGAGCGCCGCCAGGACGAGGCCTGCAGCAGAGCCGATGGTCTTGTTCGTGGTCATGATGGGGGATTCCTTTCCGTGGAGGGGATTCAGCGCGATGCTCGGGGGCGGTAGGCGAGCGGCATCGTCAGTTCCCTGCGGCGTCGGCCGGGGGAGCCTGGGTCCTCACCCGGACGCCGCTCTTGGACTTCAGCTTCGCGGCCAGTCCGCCGAAGAGGCTAGGGGCCACGATGAGCGAGGCGACCAGCGCGGCGGCCGCCCCGGCGATCCACACGTTGTCGAAGACGCCCAGCACCACGCTCAGCCCCCAGCGGGCGATCATGAACGCAACGGTATAGGCCAGGGCCATCGCGGCCAGCCGCCAGATGGGGCTCTTGGCTTGGAACTCGTGGAACTCGCGCAGGAAGGTCTTGATGTTCCCCGAGGTGGCTGCGAAGTCGCCGCCCTTCTTCTCCGGCAGGACGATGAGCCCGACCTTGGCCATCATCTGCAGGAGCTGGAAGAAGAAGACGGTCAGACCCGTCGCGGCCAGGTCCAGCATCCCGGCGTTGGAGATCGCCCAGGCCGCCATGCCGACGGCCCCGCAGGCGAGCAGGGTGCCGAGGACGGTCCACGCATGGTTGTCGGGACCCCTGTCGATCTTGATATTGACGTTCTGTTCAGTCATTGGACTGCGCTCCTTCGCTGTTCTCGGTTCGTTTCGGTGCGGATCGGCTCGGATGCCTGCCTGACTTCTCGTCCTGGCTGGTGCTGCGCCGGCCGGGTTCTCTGCGGCATTCGTTCATTCAGCGGCTCGTTCCTGGCTCGTCCTCGAAGATGATGAAGTCGTCCTCGTTCTCGAAGACCGGTTCGTCATCGGAGATCTCAGGTGGAATCGGCGGATCCTCGCGTTCGGTCGCTGCCGACTGGAAGCCGCTTGCTTCTCCAGGATCGGACTCGTCCTCCGGGCCGCTCCGGTGGCCGGTGAACGGCGCGAGGACGACCAGGTCCTCGTCCTCGACCTTCGCGAAGGAGCCGTCGGCGTTCTTCTTCGCAGCGGCTTTGCCTACGCCGGAGCCCGGCTTCACCGCTGCCCAGCCGGACTCGCGGATCTGCATCCCGACCAGAACGAGCGCCACGCTGGCCTGCGCCCAGAGCCAGGACGGAACGAGGACGGGAAGGTGTACGTGCAGCGCCGGCGGCCAGGCCACGAACCACGCGCCCGGCCCGAGCCCGGACATCTCCTGCACGGCGAAACCGCCTCCCAGCAGGAACAGGCCCGCGGCGAACCATGGCCACGCCCACAGGCTGCCGAGCCTCGGCGCGCTACGCCAGAGCAGGAAATAGACGCCGGCCGCCAGTAGGGCGGCGGGCCACAGGGCGAACCAGACGAGGGCGAAGAGCAGGGGCACTGCGATGAAGCGCAGCAGCCGTTCTCCCGACCCCTCATCGGTCGCGAGCATGCGGCGGAACAGTGGCGGGGTGATGTCCTCGTGCCGTGACGAGTCGGCGATGCCTGTGCGGGCCAGCCGCGCGGCGCGGGCCGCCCGCCTCTGCAGCAGCTCGGAGCGCCGACGCCGCGAAGTCCCGGGACGGGATCGCGCCAGCAGCCAGGCGCTGCGCTCCTTCTCCCATCTCTGGGCGTTCACGGCTGGTCACCTGCGGCGCAGGGCTCCAGCTCCGCGACGGATTGCGCGGGCAGGCAGGCCTCGAACTGGTCGATGGCCATGCCGCTGCCGAACGAGCCTCCGGCGACGAAGCCGAAGAGGTAGATTCCCGCAACGGCTAGGAACAGGGCGGCGAGCTTGAATCCGATCTTGCCCATGGGACGCCTGCCTTCCAGGTCAGGGGTGCCCGGACAGCGCAAAACGCCGGACACCCGTAGTCGGGGTCGATCGACCAGTGTCGATCAGGCGGCTCGTCTCCGCCTCGGCGTGCTTCTATTCTAGTCTGCCTTCTTGAAATAAATCAAGCCTTCCGGGATGATTGATTCATGAGGATCGAGATCGACGACGAGCATGCTGCCCGGCTGGCCAAGCTCGCCGATGGCGCAGGGATGTCGAGCGCGCGCTGGGTACGCGGCGCAGTCCTCGCGGCCGAGGCCGAGCCGTTGCTGGCAGCGAAGATCGCCGCTGCGGCCCCGGCCAGCGCCCACGGCGGAACGCGCCGTGGCGCTGGCCGGCCCAGAAGGTCCGAAAGCGGCGACGCCGCCGATCCCCGATAAGGGGCGTAGGACGCCACGAGACGGCGGTACAACGAGGCCCAGGGACCCCTGACGCACCTCGAAGAATGGAGGAGAAAGCGAAAGGGGCAACCATGAGACCTCCCACCGGGAAGAACACTGTGCAGCACCGGGGCGACACCCCCTACGCGGGCCTGGTCCTGGTCGACCAGCCAGCCGACGATGGGAATGGGACCGAGCCCAATGCGGGGCTGAGGGCCGGCCAGATCGCCGCCACGGCCCCGCACCTGGCGGTGATCGGCAAGACGGGCTCGGGCAAGACGAGATCCTGCCTCGGGCCCAATGTGGTGCTCTGGGGCGACCGCCCCGTGGTCGCGATGTCGTCGAAGGGCGACCTCGCCGAGCTCACGATCAGGCAGCGGTCAATGAACGGCCCGGTCTATCTGCTCGACCTGTCCGGGGAGGTGCGCGAGTCCGAGCTGCACGGCATCGAGGTCCGGCGGGTCGTGGCCGACCCGTGCGCGCTCGTGACCAATGACGACGAGGCCGCGAACATGTCCAGCCTGCTGCACGCCGTCGGCACCCTGGGCGCTGGCGGGACCGGCAGCGCCAGCGACGAGTCCGCGCAGTGGAAGGCGTTGGCCACTCGGCCCCTGGCGAATTTCCTTCGTGCCGGCGGCTGGTTGCCGGATCCCGAGGACCCGTCGGGGGAGCCGCTGTGGGGTGGCGGCATCGCCTGGGCCCTGGCCGCTGCCGAGGACATCGGCGGCGACGAGGACCGTGCGGACCCCGAGGCTCCGGTCGACTACGAGACGCCGAACTGGGACACGGCGTACCTGCGCACGAAGGCGCTGCTGCGCTCGCGGCATGCCCAGTCGCTGCTGGCGGCGAAGCGGCGGGATCCGAAGCAGCGGGACAGCGTGGCGATCAACTGCCTCATGGCGCTGACCCCGTGGACGCTGGAATCCGTGGCTGGCGACGGCACCGGCGTCCCGTTCCGTCCTTCGATGCTCGAGGAGCGCGGAGCGACCCTGTACATCGTGTCGCCCTTCGACGGCAGCGCCGCCCCGGCGGCGACGGCGGTGATCATGCAGTGCATCAACCACTGGCGCAAGCGCGTCGGACGGCTCGATCCGCTGCTGATGGTGCTCGACGAGCTGGCGAACGGCGCGCCCCTGCCCGCTCTGCCGCAGATCGTCGGCGAGGCCCGCGGCCTAGGAATCCGCATGGTCGTCGGACTGCAGTCCTCCAGCCAGTTCGAGCCGCGCTGGGGGAGCGCGGGGCTGAAGATCCTGCGCGACACCTTCCCCGCGGTGCTGATCTATCCGGGCACCGGGGCCGCAGAGAAGGACTTCCTGGAAGACGCAGCCTGGGCCGCCGGGGAGGAGGAGCGCACGACCTCGTCGACCGATGCGACGAACCGGGCGTCCAGGTCCCGGGACCGCGTCGAGGCGCAGAACGCGGCGGACCTGCTGCCTCGGCGCAGGGGGCAGGCCCGGCTCCTGGCGGGCGGTGGTCCCGGCTTGCTGGTGTCTGTCCCCGACATCGATGCGACCAGCCTGCGTGCGGGCTGACCCCGGGGAAATAGGGAGGGCCGGGACCGCGCGGTCCCGGCCCATGTTGCCGGTCTTCGTCTGTCCGGCTGCTACATGCTCATGCCGCGGCTCCGCTCCTTCTCGATCTCCTTCGCAGCCCGGTTCGCGGCACTGGTCTCCGCGCGGGCAGCGCGCAGCTCGTCCTGGATCCGCTCGCGTCCGCGGCCCGCGCCCTGCGACCGGTGCTCGTCGGCCTGGTGCTGGCCGCGGTCCTGCTCGCGTTGCTCCAGCCGCGACTGCTCAGCCTGTTCCTGGTCGGTGCGCTCCTGCTGCCGGCGCTGCGCTTCTACCTGCTCGGCCCGGTCCTGTTCGCGGGCCTCGGCCTCGGCTTCCCTGCGCTGCTGCTCCTGCGCTTCCTGGCGGCGCTCCTGCTCGAGGGCGGCCTGGCGGCGGGACTCCGCCCAGACCTCCTGGCCGCGCCGCTGGCGCTGGGCCTCCTGCTGGCTGGCCTGCCGGTATTCCTCGGAGCCGAGCGACTGTTCGCCGAACCGGCGCTGCACGGCCCGCTGGCCCTGCGTCGAGAGCAGGCGCTGCATGCGCGCCGCCTTCTGCTGGTCGATGTTCTGGTTCTGTGCCATCGGTCTTCCTTTCCCTGTGTTCTTACTGCGCCGTGCCTCGGCGCAGCTGCCATGCCTCCTGGCGGTACCCGCGGGCCCGTGCCCTGGTGTCCTCGACGGCGTCGAGGTCCTGGTAGTGCGACCGGCTCGGCCGTCCTCCGGCCATCCAGCTGCCGTGCGAGAACGCCTCGGCCTCGTCGGCCTGCCGCTCGAGCGCACGGGCCATGGCGTCGAGCCGGTCCGCGCGGTCCCTGCTGCTGATCATGTCTTCACCTCCCATCACATCCCGTGTCCGTGGTCGTGGTCCGCCTGCCTGCTGCGGTCGTTGGCCTCCCTGCTCTCGAAGCGCGCCGCGTCGAGCCGGCGCTGCAGTGGGGTCCTCTCGGCCCTCGCCCCGGGCGTGTCCTTCTCCAGGGTTCCTGAATCGAGTTCTTCTCCCAGACGGCGATGGCGGTCCTGGTGGTAGGCGCGCTCGTGCCGCAGCTCGTCGCGGACGTCGCGCTGCCCGACCGGGCGGCCGAACGGATGCTTCTTCTCGTCCTCGCGGATCGCGCCCTCCAGCCGCTGTGCCTCGTTGTAGGACTCGTCCTTGAGCTCGGCCTTGTCGACGTAGAGCTCAAGCTGCTCGCGCAAGCCCGGTTCGAGCCGAGCCGAGATCTTCTCGAGCGTCGACCGGCCCAGGCCTCCGGAGGCGCGGAGACGTGCCACGAAGGCGGCATCGGGCTTGAATCCGGTCTCGCGGTAGTCCTCCTCCAACGCCGCCAGCTCGTCCAGGCGTCGCTGCATGTTCTCCGAGATCCTGGCGCGCCGGCCCTCGCGCAGCCGCGACCGGAACGCTGGCCGCGCGGCCGATTCGGGCTCTTCCTGGGGCGAAGGTTCCTGCGGCGGGTTCGAGGTCGATCCAGCCGATGCAGTCCGGTTCCCGTCCTGGGCATCGTCCGTTGTCGCCTGCTCCTGTTCCTGCCACAGCCTTTCGAATTCGGCCTCGTACTCTGCACTGCTCAGCCAGTCCTGCAGGATGCGGACCGAGTCCTGAGCCTCCTGCTGCGACAGCGCGGCGCGCTGGAGCTGGGCGTTGCGCTCCATGGCGTCCTCCACGTCGGCGACTCGGAACCCGTCGCCGAGGCGCTGGCCGCGACGGGAGTGGGCGCGGGAGGGCTCCGCGAGGGAGCCGTCGGGCTTCTTCAGCATCATGCCGTAGCCGACGTCCTGCCCGCGACGGGCCACCGTCACGCCGTTTTCGCGGCCGATCGCCGTCGCATCATCCCAAGACTGCACGCGCGGGTCGGCGAGAGTCCGTCGGATCCGCGCTTCGAGCTCGATCTCGGAGAATCGCTCCTTCGGGGGAGCGGTGCCGATGGCGGCGGCGATGTCCCGGTCGCGCTCGTTGAGCCGGTACCGGTCGAACTCGCGCAAGCGGCGCTCCTGCCGCGCCCGCGAGGCTGGGACCTCGGACTGGCGCGCCAAGCGCACGGACCCTTCGGCCGCTGTCAGCCTGCGCTGCAGCCGGCTCGGCGAGAGCGCCTTGCTGGCGGGGTCGGCGAGCACGGCGGAGCGGGCCTCGTCCATGGCCTGCTGCGCGGCGGCAGAACTGGCTTTCATGTCGGCGCGCTGCTCGAAGCCCTGCTCGGCGAGCACGCGGTCGTGGGCGAGCGCGAGGCGGGCATGGGTGACGAGGTTGCTGTCGATGCTCTTCCCGGTCTGCGGGTGGACCGCGCCGATGACGATGTGGTTGTGGACGCATCCGGAGCGCCCGGAGACCTCGGTGGCGATGAGCACGGGATGGCCGGGGAAACGGTCCTCGGCCAGCGCGCGGCCGAGACGCTGGGCGGTGTCCCACGAGGCGGGGTCATCCGGATCCAGCTCGTCGTGGCCGAAGCTCTCGACCAGTGAGTATGCCTCGACGTATTTGCTTTCGTACAGTGTCCGGCCCTTGCCGTCCTTCAGCGGCACCGTACGGCCTTCGGCGTCGCGCACCGTCTTCCCGTCCTCGTCGACGGCGCAGCGCGGCTGCATCCCGTCCTTGCCGTGCAGGGCTCGGATCTCAGCGAGGCGCTGCTCGAACATCGGCACGGCGGCGTTGAGCGCGGAGATGGCAACTGCGCCCTTCTTGGCGTAGCTCTGCGCGCGCCCGCTGGTCCGCGTCGACTGGGAGGAGATGATCGCCATGGTCAGCCCTGCCCGTCGCCGGCTTCCGCGTCCGCTCCAGCCGGATGTCCGCTGGCGAACACCACGAGTGCCGCCTCCATGCGCGCGACTGCGTCCTTGGATTCCTGGACTTCCAGGAAGGCGTCGCGGAGCTCGGCGGGAGAGATGCCCTCATCGAAGTTCAGCTTGCGGGAGATGTTGTAGAGCGAGCCCTGCGCATGGGAGAGCCTGTTCCGGCACTCGCTGAGACCGTCCCAGAGTTCCAATGGGAGCTCGACGGTGCGCGAGTACGTCCACGTCTCGGGCTGGCTGGCCATGACCCGGGCAGCCTTCTCGTTGCCGACCAGGAGCAGGCGCAACGCGTCGGAGAACTTGACGTCATCCGCGTCGACGCCGCGCGTCTTGGCGAGGGAGGACCGCATCGAGGCGACGGCGGACTCCTCGGCGGGGCCGAGGCGCAGGGCGCGACGAGTGCCGTAGTTGACCGGCTTCGGCCGACGATGCTTGCGTGAATCGGGGAGTTCGGACATGGGCAGAATCCTTCGATGGATCCCATGCGTCCGGCGTCCGGGAGAACTGAGGTCGCCGCCACCCAAAACGATTGAGGTGTGGACAGTAGCGATGATGCGACCTGCTGTAATCCCAGTCTAGGACCGACCCGTACACCCTGGCAACAAAGGCGAGGACCAGTTTGAAAAGTCAGACAGATGACCTCGCAAGCTCGGCCATCTGCTGACTTTTCCTGGTCCATCGCGCTGCGCGCTCTCCGAGGAATCCGGCTCCGCTCGACCCCACCCAGCTCGGCGCTCCGCGCCTCGCTGGGTCCCTGTGGGCCGGCTCCGCCAGGCTGTTGTGCGCTTCGAACCTGGCGGCGACTGGAGCGCCGGACAAGAACCTGGCGGCGACTGGAGCGCCGGACAACGAGCAGTTGGGCACAAGCTGGCACTCGCTGGACGGATCCGGTGCCCGAGGTGGACTTGTCGAGGTCTGCATCTGGTTCCGCAACAGCCCCTTTCGGGACCACGCGCAGACCCTAACCAGACCATGTAACGAGCAGCAGCGATGCGTCGCCTCGGTGTGGTCCATTGACGGTCTCGCCGAGGTCTCTGACAGGGCCGCAGGTGGGATTTTGCCGGACCCGTTCGGGGCGCGGTGGGACCCGAATGAGGCCATGTCTCTCTCGGGTCTTGTTGCGGTCTGATGCAGGGCGGAATCCGGCCATATCCTGGTCGCAACCGGACCTGAAGCAGACCAGCAGGAGACCCGGACGAAGCGCGGTTCCTTCCACGTACAATGAGTGGCCTTTTCCTGGACAGACATGGGCGCGGGCTGACCACTACGAGACCGGCGAGAGACCTCTGCGAAGCCGATCACGCCCTGCTTCTTGCTCTCCGAGCATCAAGTCTTCGCTGATCGTCGTACGTCAATGGTTGAATGTTAAACGTCAGACAAATCGTGGAGCCGTACTTTCGCTCCATAGCATAGAGGGGGCAAGACGATATGCGCCTATCAGGGGTGTCGATCACCAATCACAGCAGGATCCAGGACCTGGACTTAGAACTGCGTCGGCACGCGGTGATCGTCGGTGCCAACGACGTCGGAAAGTCGTCAGTCCTGCGTCTGCTAAATCTCCTGCTGGGAACGAGCACAGCTGGCCTCTACCAGTCACTGGGGCCGGGAGACCTGCGCGATCCAGAGAAACCGATGGTTGTGAGCGTCACCTGGACTGATTTTTCGAACGAGGAACGCCGTCCATTCCCTTCGGAGATCAGCATTGGAGAGGACCTCGAAAGCGAGTCCCTCCAGATCCAACTGGTGGTCGAGGTGGATCCTGAGGACGAAGAGGCCGTCTTGATCCAGCGACGGTTCCCAGAGAGTGGCCACCAACGGGGTCCGAGCCGCGAACAGCTGGAGGCCTTCGGATGGCGCTACCTGAGGGCCACCCGGGGAGCGTCGATGATGGACGGGGCGCACAGCCCGGTGCGGACGTTGCTCGCCGCTGCCGACCTGGGCACCAATGAAGAGCGGCTCAAGGCCATCCTCAACCAGTTCAATGAGGAGCTGGCGGGCAATGAATCCGTGACCGAGCTGTTGAATCGAGTCGCCGTGCACCTTGGCCGCGCGATGCCGCGAGCGGTCCAGAAAGATGATTTCTCCGTGCGGAGTGTGACCGACCCTTCGGATGATGTACTCCACGATGTTTCGATTTTTCTCAATAGGGAAGGAACCCAGGTTCCGCTCACGGAGCAGTCGGATGGCGTCCGGCAACTGATGTCGATGACTTTGTTCGACCTGGCCGAGGGCGCTGCGAACGTCCTCGCCATCGACGAGCCGGAGATCCACCTGCACCCGACCAGCCAGCGAACCGCGGCCGACCTATTGAGCAGGGATGGGAACCAGAAGATCATCGCCACGCATTCGCCGTACATCCTTCACAGGTTCGAGCCATCCGAAGTAATCGCCGTGGACCGGCTCGGCGAATGCCATCAGGTCGGAAAGGGAAAACTTTCCAAAGTGGAGAAAGTGCGCGCCCATTGGTGGTCGCCTCGTCTGCTTGAGGCATTGACCGCGCGCTTCGTAGTCTTAGTCGAAGGCGATGCGGACCGGGTCATAGTGGATGCCGTTGCCCGTACGCTGGGGGTCGATCTGGATCGAATCGGGGCTGTTGTGGTCGAGCTCGATGGTGCAGACAAGTTCAAGAACGTTTTTCCGCTTCTTGGCCCCGATGGTTTCGGGCCGACTCTGTTGGGACTAGTCGACGAGAATGAGAGTGCCGCTTGGGTTAATGCGTTCGGTGGCAAGCCTATAGACGTTATCGATCAGAAAGTCTTCATCTCGAAGTCAGATCTCGAGGACGAGTACACGACAGCTCTCGGCGGTCCAATGTCAGCCAGTGCGATTCTTGACGGAGATTTCTGTCGGGTTGAGTGGCTCAAGCAGTCAGCCGGTGTGGACTCACTCGAATCGATCAGCCCTGAAGCCGTGGCCAAATATTGCAGGAAGAAGGGCAAAGTCGAAGCTGCAACTCTCATTGCCGACGTACTGACAAGGGAAACTGCGGAGGAGATCGGCAGCGTCGCGCGGCTTGTGCGGAAGCTCGAAGAATTGAGCCAGCAGTGACTGCGTTCTCGTTGAGCAAAGAGCAGCTCGCTGCCGCGACCTCCGACAAGGACCACTTGCTGATCGTCGCCCCACCGGGTTGCGGCAAGACCGAGGTCCTGGCGCATCGTGCGGCCTTTCAGGTCGGACTTCTGGAGCCGAATCAGCGCGTCCTCGCACTGACATTCACGAAGCGTGCTCGCTCTAATCTGGAGGAGCGTTTGCGTTCGGTGCTCGGGCACTCGCGAACACAGCGGCAAGTCGTTGTCCGCAACCTGCATGGTTTCGCTACGCAGGTGGTCCTTGCCCACGGACGGACGATCGGTCTGCGCATGGATGACCTCGGCCTACCGAAGACGAGTACCGTGCGAAAGGCAATGCAAGAGGCTGGCGGCGACGTTCCTGAGATGTACGAGGCGGAGAGGCTGCTCAGCGAAATCAAGCGCGCTCCTCTCTCTGACACCGAAGTCTTGGAATCACTAGGTCAACACCGATCCAGCAGCGCAGGTCTTCTGGCAATTCAGGTCGAGCAGTCGCGCCAAGACGCCAATCAGTTGCACTACGACGACCTCCTCCGGCACGCCCAGCGCCTGCTACGAATCCCTGCCGTCGCACGACTTTATCAGGCGCATTACGGTGCAGTTATTGTCGATGAATTCCAAGACCTCTCCATTCAGCAACTCGACCTCGCACTGCTCGGATGCTCCGGACGGCGCACCTTTGCGGGGGACCCTCTCCAAGGCATCTTTTCGTGGGCAGGTGCGGCTCCTTCCGAGGTGGAGACCGAAGTCCGTCGCATCTGCGGCGCGCCGCTTCGTCTGCGCGAGTCATACCGCTCATCGCCACGGGTGCTGGAAACCGTCAATTCTCTCAGCGAGGTGGTCGAACCGGGCTCTGCCCTGATTTCTGCGCAACCTGGTACGTGGAGAGACGGCGGTTGTACCGCGGCGCTGTCCTCCACGGACCGAGAGGCCGAGGCAGTTGCACTGCTGCGTCTTTCCAACTCGATCATGGCAGGTACGCCTGAGGCTTCCATCGGAATCATCGTCCGGAGCAAGTGGCGGAACACGGAGATCCAAGAGGCCTTCGACGGGCATGTGCCATATGCGGTCCGCCGATGGGACCTCGCCATCGACGATCCAGGAACTGTCGAACTCATCAAGTCGACCGTGGCAACGCTCCCGCGAGGGGCAACTATTGATCAGGCGCGGCTCGCGGTGCTCGACGCCGTGGACCCCGCAGACGTCGACTCCCGTGAACTCATCGATGACGCGTTCGACGTTCTTGAAAGGAGCGATGCCGACACGGCCAGGGCAGCCGTGCGCAAGATCAGAGCTTCCGACGCCAAACAAGCGGTGGGCCCGGGAGTCCACCTGCTCAACGCTCACACGGGCAAGGGGCAGCAGTTCGACTGGGTCTTCGTCGTCGGCTTCGAAGAGGGGCACCTGCCTGATCGGCGGAGTTCGCAAGGTGATGCCCTTCTCGAAGAGCAACGGGTACTTCTGGTCATGCTTTCGAGGGCTCGGCACGGGCTGGTCCTGACCCGGTCTCTGACGAACGTGGGGCGCTTCGGTCCATATCCAGCGAAACAGAGTCGCTGGTGGCAGGGACTGCGTACCCAGCTCACATCTGTAGAACAAATCGAGGCACATCTGGCTTCAGTTGTGCCGGTGACTCCGGAATGGACAGAACTCTAGCGCCGGCTCGCATGGGCCAGCGCGGCCAGCACGATCGCGGCGGACTCCGCGTCCAGGCCAGTGATCGCGTCACGCAGGTCAACGGGGTGGTCGGAGATCGCGAGGCTGGCCGAGATCGCCAGCACCCGCTGTTCGCCACCGCACAGCAAGCCGTTCTCCACTGCTGTGACGTCCAGGTCTAACCAGTGGCTGCCGAGGTCGTGGGGACGTACCCCGGGGTCTCTTGGGGCGGGTCGCCCCGTACTCAAGTCCGGAGGGCTTCGACACGGGGCGACAAGACGCGCGTTTACCGCAGCGCCTGCGCGATCTCTGTCAGCCCCATGCAGATCGCATCGATCGAGTTGTCGTGGACCAAGTGCATGTTTTCGGAGGCTTTGGCAACGCTCCCCGCCTGGTCGACGACCAGGGGCACCGTGTCTCCATTGCACAGTACGCCCCAGCCCACCACCGGAGTCCAGTCACCGCGACCATCGGGAGTGTCCCACTCGGCGCGCCATCCAGGGCTCGGAGCGACGGCGATGATGCCGCGGCAACCGCGGTTCGTCAGGTGGTCGGGGTGCCTGCTACAGGCAGAATTCGTGGTCATGATGGTGTCTCCTTCGTCGGCTTGATGCTGGGATCATGCGTACTAGTCATCGGGCTCTTCATCGTCAGCAGACAGTGCGCATCCGCCGATGGTGCGCAAAAGTCCCCGGTAATTTTCTCGAAGCACGGGGTGGGACTTCTTTTTCGGGTCATGACCGCCGTAGTGGGGGTCCATCCACTTCTTCAACTCGTATTCCGCGATCAGCAGTTCTGGAACGGCCATCATCTGACCGGGCCGGATGACCTTCGTCTTGTCCTTGCAATTCCAGAGCGCATCGTTGCGCACGATGGCGACGATGTCCGAGACGAACTGCTTGTTGCTCACCGGCGACCCGGAAGGCGAGACGTCGACGAACCAGGCCTTGTACAGGTCAAAAAGGAACGTGAACGGAAGTAGACCCCAGACGAAGCGCTGGCGGAACTCCTCCCAGAAGGCGCGAACCGGATCGTTCACCTCCTTGTACTCGGCCAGGACCTCCTTGGTCGCGACCGGTTCGGACAGTTCGTAGTAGTTGCCTGGATCGGAAGCTCCTGCCCTGTGCAGGACATACCAGAGAACGTACTCAAGGACGTCGCGGCGCTGGAGGTAGTCGTCCTTGATGTACTTCTTCTCGGCACCGGTGAAGCACTTGGTGAAGGGCACGAAGAGCTGCCTGCGGTAGAAGCTCTCGGACTTGTCCTTCACCCGGGGGAACTCGTTGAGGCACTGGATCATGAATCCATGGAACTGGAAAGCTACCGGCATCCGGTACTTGCGGTTGATCGGGATGACGTCACCTGTCACGAGCGCCTTCAGGTTGGCCGCCTTGTCGACGAACGTTCCCACGTCGTTCTCGTCGACGATGACGACAGTGCTGTGGATCAAGGGCTCGAGCGCGAAGTCCTTGCCGAACTCGCTCAGCGGGATCGACGTGTGCGAACCGGTCCCGACGAGATTCCGTGCCAGACTGCACAACGTCCCCTTGCCGTTGTTGCCCTGCTCGGAGTAAAACCACGCGGTCTTGTTGAATGACACATATGGGCGGATGAGTGCGCCGATGATTTCCCAGATCAGGTCCGCCATGCCTTCATGCTTGGAATTGAAATCGTCGGCTCCTTCGGTGAAGTAGAACTCCTCGATCCACTGGCCGATCTCCCAGTCCCCGTCGGAAGGATGGGTGATGACGACCATGGGAGCATTCTGGACGTAGTCGACGCGGCTCTTGGCACGGAACACCAGTGCAGGGTTGAAGGGGTGAAGCGTCTTCGCCTCGAAGTGGAAGGACACGCCGCCGATTTCGAGATCGAGGTCGGTGCTGCCGTAGTGGAAGATCCCGTTGTTGACCGGGACGAGGTCACGGTGCAGGCAGAAGTGCACGCGCGGCGATGCCTCCTGCAGCACGGCGAGCACCTCGGAGAACTCCTTGAGGCTCATCTGAAGGTTGTACCTCCTGGCGGTCATGCGGATATCGTGCTCGCTCATGGTGTGGACCCCGCGATTGCGGCCCTCTGCGACGTACATGCCCAGCAGGTCGTACTCGCGATCAGTGTCTTCGCCGGTCGGGGCGATCCGCACCACGTGATGGAGGCTCAGCAGGATCTGCGCGACCTGCCAGTTGCTCAGGACGCGCAGAAGCGGGAGCTTCTCGGTGGCGACCTTCGTCTTGCTGTTCTCGGCCTTGGCGACGCCGTTGACGAAGGCGAGCAGCTGCTTCTCCAGATCGCGGGCATGCGGAGGGTCGTCACGATCGATGGCGTCAAGGTATGCGAGCGTGCAGACCCTGATGATCTCGTTCTGCGGAGCGATGCCGCTGCCGCCGGAAAAATGGCCCATGACGCCGGTAAACGCATCAGCGACAGGGTTGCTGATGCTAGTAGTGACATGAGCCGGGTCGTCTTCGAAAATCGGTTCGTCATCGTGCGGACCGTTGATAGGATCGTTGTCCTGTGAGAAAATGGGCATGAGGGATCTCCCTTGTTCGAACGCCTGGCGCATGAGTTCCCGCTCGGCCAGGCGGATGAGTGAATTGATGCAAGGCCCCGCAGTGGCGGGGCCTTCGTCATGTCGTCACGCGATGGCCAGGAGGCAGCCCAGTTCGGCCTTCCGCTCCGTGGACAGGCGCGGCCAAGCCGAAACGATCCGAGCAGCTAATGCATTGAGGTATTCGACCTCGTCGACATCAGTGGGATCAGCGCCTACCGGCTCAGTCAGGAGCACGAGATCGCGCTCACGGACTTTCCATGCATTGCCCACTCGAACAGCTGGGAGCACGCCAAGGGAGATGCGCTTGTGCAGGGTGTCGCGAGTTCCATAGCCGGCACTAGCCAACTCGCGAAGGGAGAAGAGTCGCTCTGGACGCTCAGTAAACGGGGTCGACATCGCCAAGACCTTTCAACAGTGGGTCGAGATGTCTCGACTACCCACGCCTTGCGCGGTCGAGCTTCGCCTGCACTGGGTCTCTGTCGCCAGCCGTCGTGGCTGCATGGTGAATGCTGCCGTGCCTCCATTCTAACAAATTTGGGTAGCACGTGGTAGCAATGGAGCTAAAATCGAAGTGTCTCGCCAACACCAGCTACCATCGATCAAGGAGAAATGCCATGCCATCGACCGCCAGAACTTTTGAACGGCGGCTCCGACAAGAGCGCGAGCGGCGCGGTCTGAGCCAGGCGGACGTGGCCCGAAGGGTGACTGAGCTGCTGGGAGTCACGTTCTATGCCTCGGCCCTCACGAAGATTGAGAGTCATGAGCGATCGGTCAAGATCGAAGAAGCTGTCGCGTTCGCGGAAGCGCTGGACATCCCGCTCTCTGTTCTTCTGGTCGAGCAGGACGACGTGGTCGAGGCCATCGGCCGAGCCCGCGAAGACCTGCTGGTGGCCGAGCACGCTCGGATCGCCGCTGTAGCGCGGGCCGACGAGTTCACTGCCGAGGCCCAGCGACTCCGAGGGCTAATTCGTGAGCTCGAGGCATCTCGCGGCGACTGAGCGCTGGACATGCGCTGCGAATAGCGCTCCAAGGAATGCAGGGAAGCGCTGTCGCGGGTGCTTGCTGGTCGCACAATCCTGAGCGGGCGAGGGTTGGCCGAGTCGTGTAGCGAGCCTGTAGCACGTGTAGCATTCGACGTAGCAGGTCGCTTTACCTCCGTGCTACGGCGTTTCTGCTGGTCAAGCCACGAAAAGGCGTTGCGTAGCACGTGTGGCACGTTTTTTCAGACCTTTATCAGGGGAAATCGCAGGCTGCACCATCCCGATGGGAATCTATAGTGGCCACATATCTCTATGTAACTTCTCAAAATTTAGTGCTACAGCTGCTACAAGCTCAAAAATATACCCTGACAAGGAGGTTTGCAGTAGCGCAAGGCGTAGCTCGTATGTAGCACGTTGTTGTTTCGTGCTACAACCAAGGTGCCCGGCTCAGCCGCCTGCATTCCTTCCGCGACCAACTGGCGGCACTTGACCAAGCCTCGCCAACGAAGGTGAGAGAGCTGCTCGCACGAGGCATGGCAGCAGCCGTATATCCACGAATGCGATGCCGACAAGCCAGAACTCAAATTTCAAGGCTCCGAGTGGAGCGCCATCTCGATGGACGCCGTAGACTTGCACGCTAGATCCGAATTGCAGAATGAGTTACGCGTCCGGCATCTCGCCGCGGCGAAGGAACGCCCGACCCACAGCAAGCATCGAGTGGATCGCGGCTGGATGGCTTGAGACCACTTCTTCGTCGCCGCGTTGCACTATGGAAATGATCGTTCCGAGAGTTCGGTCCCCAACGATCGCCCCGTGAACGAAGAATGGTTTCAGTTCTTCGACCTGCGATGGAATCTCGATCAAAAGCAGGTCTCCGTTCGGAACCGGCACCGTTTCGACATTCAGCTGTTCTATCGGCGGGTAAACACGCGTATTGATGATCTGTACGTACTTCCTGCGAATATTCCGATCATGCGGCATGGGCGTCACAGCGTCGATCGTGTCGAATCCATCTCGCTTCTTGGACTCGAGTCCAACGACCACCACACCGCCGGATTCTGTATTGGCGAATTGAGCGACAGTCTGAGCGAGACGGATTTTTCCGTAGTCGGAGTTGAGGTCGTAGTGCTGGCGTTTTACCTCGAGCCAGCGATTCTCGGTTTGTCCCAACAGAGCCTCCGCATGGCCGGATCTAATCAGGTCACACAATGTAGAAGGCGTGAGCTGCCCAGGGCTTGCCTCGATCAAAGCTTGCAGGTCGGCCGCGTCGGATACCAACGACGAGATCGTTCGACCGCGCGCGTTGAACGTGACTTTGATGGAGACTTGCCAGAAGTTCCCAGAATCATCCAGATCCTCGTGAACTTCAATTTCTCTTAACCGCTTTCGTTCCAAGAGCGGCTTGATGCGTGAACTTGCAGTAGTAGAAGTGGGGAGGGGTTCTGGGTGCTCCACCAAGATCTCTGTTTCAAGGCACAGCTCGTTTTCGTGAAGCGAAAATGAGATACCTTCCCAAGGCAGAAACTCAAGTTCCATTCCAAGTGAATCTTGAGTCACGATTTGAATGGTCTGATCAAGCTCCAAGTCATGGAGGCGTCGAAGAACCGATCGCAGTTGAGAGACCGAAACGTTTTTTAGGTCGTCGACGTGGAGGGCGATGAACTCTCCGTCTTCGCATTTGCGTCTAATCCCATCAATTTCCCAGTACCTTCCATCGTCCAGTACTGAAATATTTCCGCGTGAAAGGTTCAGGCTGCCCAGCATTGATCGTCTCAGGTTCCTTTGATCTTGTTATGCAAACCAGAATATGATGCCGACGTGTCCAGGTCACTAAATTCAAACATAGATCAGCGTCCGTTTACTTGAAGGGAAATAACCCGGGCTTTCCCTAGTTTTGCGTTGAACGGACGACTTTGATCATGCCGCGATTTCAAATCGCTTACCCTAGAGCTGCACTTGCGCCCGCGGGGCAATGTCCCGCCACAAAGATACCTATCAATGTGACCGCCGTTAAAGGCTTGAAGTCAGTCGCTGGAGTTCAACAGCCAGTCTACCTTTGGTGACATGCAAATCAGGTTTGCCAGGGATCTGCCGACCGCTTTCATGCATTTTTGCGCTGACCCGAATCTTGCCGTCGTTGGAGGCAGCGGCGCAAACCCGGACCGATTTCTTAGTGCCATGACTAGCGCCAACGAGGCAATGCAGGTGATCTGCGTGCGTTACCCGCTCCCAGTCCCGACTGCCCTGGACCGCCTGAGCGAGAGCGTTTCCAAATTCCGTGGCGCTCGAGTGGCGCTTCGCAGGATTAATACTGAGCGACTTGCGCACGACCGTGCCGACGGAACGGGAAACGTGTGGCGCGATCGTTCGAAGTTCACGCAGTGAACCGACCGCAATTTTGTCGTTCTGTTCCTGAAGCGCGAGACGATGATCTACTGGATACTCGCCGCTCAAGAGGTAAAAGGTAGTTGCTGCCAGGGAATAGACATCAGATGCCTTGGAGCACTTACCATTCGCGCCGAGCACTTCGGGCGCGACGGTGCAAAAACTTCCATTCGGGGGAGTGGTTCCTTCGGAATCCAACAGGTGGCAGAATCCCAGGTCGCCCAACACGGTCTCATCGTTGTTCAATAGGGCATTGCCTGGCTTGACGTCTCGGTGAAGCATGCCCTCGCGATGAATGCGGTCGAGTCCCGAGGCGATTTGCTGCACTCGCCGCGCCACTTCTGACGGGAGCAGCCCATGCGGCCTGCAATGGTTTTCCAAGTCACCGCCGCTCATGACCGGTGTGACGATAAATCTGATATCACTGCTGGAGTCTACATCGGCGTTCAAGACATCGAGTAGGAATCGCGACTTGAGCCGCTGAAGCAAGTGGGCCTCTTGCCACGGCTTACCAAGGGTGTCTTGTTCCGGATCAATAAGTTTCACCGCGCCGAGGGTATCTAGATGCCTGTCGTAAGCCTGATAGACAGAACCGCTGGCACCGTTTCCCAGATTTTTCGTCAGTTGGTAGCGATCATTAATTATGGTCCCTGAAGGAATAGCTGACAGATTCACATTTACAAGGATAATGTAAAACTATGCGTGTACTTGGAATATCCGTGGAACCTGCTGGTGGTAAGCCGAAGGTTCATGTCGTTACAGTTGAATCGAAATCGTCGGATCCTGAGGTTGTAGATAGCTTTACGCTACAGACCACTGAGACTTCGCCTGCCGCACAAGCAGTCAATCTTGCCCAGCTGCTCCAAGGACGGCTTCCAGGGATGAAATTTGATTCGGCCGTCATCAAGACTGCGGGTGCTTCACCAGTGCCGCGGAGGAATCGTGCGGCGTTCCAGAGAGCTCACGCAGAGGGAGCCATTCTGTTCGTCCTGCACGAGGTCGGCAAAAATGGCGTGGAAGCCAAGGACGCCCAAGGCTTGGCGACGCTTGCTGGAAAGAAGAAAGCTGATTTGGAGGCTGCAGCGCAAGGACTACATTCCGAGCGCAAGTACCTCGGAGCTGTCTACGCGGCTTTGGCAATGTTCTGACGACTCCCAATCGCATTCGACATGAACTACGTCCAATTCTGCAATGCGAATCTCGGAGCCAATTTCAACCAGCGGGTTGAGCACTAATCCTACAAGCGACGATTCATTGCCGTTATCTCGCAATTTTCGGGCTGCACGCGCGATTAACGTCCCGCTGGCGTAGTTGATGTCAAAGATGATTGACGGGCCATTGCGGCGACCGTGAATAGAGGGTTCCAGCATCATTGCAGCCCCCAAAACTCGCTCTGCCTGGGGACTGGCCGCGATAATACTGAAACCTGCATACGCCGTCGCTGTTCTCACCAGAACTTCAGCACACTGTCGAAGCGCTACCGCAGAGTCATTTTCATGAACAACGGCTGTGCCGTGATTCATGATGCTGAGTAAGTCCACAATTGGCTCCCTTCGACTCAGGCTGATAAATGCTGTTCGACTCATAACAGTATCGGCACAAGTATTCCCGAAAGGAATCCCTTTGGATCCAATCCAGTGGAATTCTCAGGCAATGCTATCGAGTTGCTGCATTTTCAATGAGATATGATGTCATTCGCGCTGACGGATCGTCACGAGCCATGACCAAGGCTGCATTGAAACAAACCTGTCGCGGAAAACATAAAGGGGAATCTGACAGCGGAATTCTTCGTAACTGACGCACGAACTATTGGTTTCTTGCCAATGGGTAATCGAGACAGCTAGATCTACTCTAGAGTTCCTTGCTGGCAATATTGGAATCATGAGCATGGATGACGATCGTGACCTTATCGACGAGATTCTGGAATGGCTGCTTCCCAAGGATATGGAGATGCGACCCAAATCGGAACAAATTGCCATTGGGAGTGCTTTGCTTCACCGGCTGAAGGAAGCGCTCGCCAACGACCCCGAAGCCCTCAATCGCCACGTGTCCCGGCGACAAGTCAGCCCGGAGCTCCCGCAACTCATCGGTGAAGTTGTCATCGCGGCTGCGTGGGCAGAGGACGCAGGTGGGACCTTGCTACAAGCGACCTCGGGTGACTGGGATTCGCGGGCAAGAGGTTACGATGACACAAGCACACGTCTTGTCAAGGCCCTACGCGGAACAGCTCCAGACGAGCTTGTCGACCGATTAAAATCAGCGCTTGAACTGCGTCACTTTGTTGTTCATGGAATTTGGGTTAATGGCTCATTCGTCAAACATCCCGTGTCGGGGCAAGCCTATGATTTTGTCTCAATGAAGCGCAGGTATCGTACGGACGCTCCCGAAAGAGACTCTAGAGCATTTATGGCTACTTCTTTGAAGTGGCTGGCTCAGGAGTTTTGGGAGATTGAGGACGAACTTGAAAGGCTGCACTCTGAAGTGCTCTTCGGCAGAGGCCAGACTGAGTAGCCGGGATCGTCGATAACGTAGTTCGCGGATGTCAAAGACAGTAACGTTTAGCGATCACTTGTCACGATGCACAAAATTGCGTCTGTAGGGCTCCCGACGTTGTTAGGAGGCGTTATGGCTGCACAAGTCTGACTCCTTACAATTTGGCTTCACAGCCAACGCCGCCCCTAGCCGGTCGCGCATCTCATCAGTGAATACAGGGCGGGTGGCGAGGAAGCACTCGATCGATGCTTCGAGGTTCTCCTCGGCGGTGGTCTCTTCGGCGACAATAGCGGGCATGACGGTCCCTCCAGGACGTGTCATCCGGAGCTGGGTCCGTCGTGGCCGTGTCGCCGATCCATTGACGGGTGCGGCGGTCGCCGCGTGCTCCATCCCGGGCCGAGCGTCAAAATGAGAAGTGTTCGGGCCGCTCGTCCCTGCGCTTTGTCGTCGTTGGCCCCGCGGCCGATCTTCGCGCTCTTCTAATTATAAAAATTCAAGCCGACACTCGCAGCCCTGGGTGAAGCCGTGTCGCCCTAACCACGCACCGGCGCTCAGTCGCTGGCTCCGTCCCACTCGACCCGGATGCCCATGTGCGGATTCGCTCCTGCGGCGGAAAAGGCTCCCGGTCCGACCTTGTCCACGGTGATCTTCAAACCGGCCATCTCGATCAGGGCACGGAGCACCAGCCGCTTCTTCTCGATCGGTGCAGTTGCCCAGGCGCTGGCCGCCAAATCGCCGGTGAATTCCTCGAAACCGTCGGCCGGGCGCGCCGACCTCAGCCTTGCCTGCTCGGCCTCGAGCTGCACTGACAAACGCGCGTTCTGGCGGCGGAACTGCTCCTCGTCCATGCCACCCTCGCTGACTGGCGTCATCACCAGGTCGGACAACAGCGCTTTCTTCGCCTTGATCTCCTCGATCCGCTGCTGGGCCTCGTCGACGACCGCCTGGTCGCCACCCAGTACCTGGATGCCTTCGGCCTCCAGAAGCGCGACGATGTGCCGCTCGACGAACTCGTCGACCACGTCCATCCGGCGGGTGATGCCGTGGCATCCCTGATGCGCGCACGTGTACTTCGCGTGGTAGTGGCGCTCCCTGCTCGGCGACTGCGTCCCGTCCGCGCGCTGGTAGCCCTTCACGGTGTACGTGTAGCCCTTGACGCCGACCATCGGCCTGCCGCATGCCCCGCACAGGACGAGCCACGTCAAGAGGTACTTCAGCTCGGTGTCGCCCTTGTTGGTGATCCTTGACGGGTCGGTCAGCTTTGCGATGACTCGCTCATGGGTCTCGCGGTCGATGATCGGCTCCCACGCGGCCTCGAAGAGCTGGGGCTGGCCAACCCAGTGGCCGTCCTTGAACTCCTGATGCTTGCGGTAGCCTGCCTGGGTCCATCTCATGAGCATCCGGCGCAGTGGCTGGGTCTGCCAGGAGTTGCCCGCCGCTGTCTTGATGCCGCGGGCGTTCAAGTCCTTGGTGATCGCCCACAGGCTCTCGCCGTCCAGGACTCGACGTATGCACTCCTTGATGATCGCCGCCTCAACCGGGTCGGTGACCAGCCGTTGCCCGGATCCTCTGATCGTGGTGCCGCCCTGGTCCACGGCGAAGCGGTAGCCGAACGGCCTTGGCCCGATGTACCGTCCGGCCTCGGCCATCTCCTTGTGCTTGGCGCGCTGCCTCCGGGCGATCGTTTCGGCTTCGAGCCGGGCGAAGACGCCCTTCATACGGGCCATGGCCCGGCCCTGCTCGGTGGCCAGATCGATCTCGCCGCCGACGCTCGCCAGGTTCAGGCCGAGCTTGTTCGCGTGATCGATCCAGTCCTCGAGCTCGCGCGGCTTCCTCGTCAGCCGGTCGACGTCCCAGACCACCACCGCCTGGACGCGTCGGGTCTCTACGGCCCGCATCATCCGCTCGTAAGCCGGCCTCGGCTTCTTTTTCGAGGCGGAGACGTCGTTGTCGGTGAAGACCTCGACGACGCGCCATCCGAGATGCTCGGCGAGGGTACGGCAGTCCTTCTCCTGGCGCTTGACCCCGAGCCCCTGGGCCTCGGAGTCTCGGGAGATTCGGACGTAGATCGCGGCATCGCTCGAGCTAGTCATGCATCGACCTTATCAGGATAAGTTTTGAAGATCGTGAGCCTCATCAAGTGTTCTGCGCAAGAGGCGGGCAGAGCCAACTAACCCCAATACGGATGGAATCTTCAGAGATAGCGGCCTTGGTTGAACGCATGCTGAAGTCATCTGGACGACGACTGGATTTATCTCAACCATTCGTAGATTGTCAGCTACCAGATGGATCTCGATTACATGTGGTCATCCCCGACATTACGCATGAGCACTGGGCAGTGAATATACGCAAGTTTATTGCTCGTGCAGGGAAACTAGACGATCTCGTGGAATTGGATTCTTTGAGCCGTCAGGCCGCTTTGTACTTATCTGCTGCCATCAGCGCCGGGCTAAATGTAATTGTCACGGGACCAACCCAGGCAGGAAAAACAACAATGCTTAACTGCTTGGCCTCTTCAATTGGACCCCGCGAGCGCGTCATTACCATTGAAGAAATTTTTGAACTTAATCTTTCGTTGCGTGACGTGGTGGCTATGCAAACACGACTAGCAAACCTTGAAGGAACCGGAGAAATTACGATGCGCCGCTTGGTCAAGGAGGCGCTTCGTATGCGGCCGGACCGAATCGTCGTTGGGGAGGTTCGTGAAGCCGAGTCACTGGACATGCTTATAGCGTTAAACTCAGGGATTTCAGGACTTTGTACCCTCCACGCGAATTCAGCCCGAGACGCAATAACGAAAATTTGCACGTTGCCATTGCTGGCCGGCCCGAACATTACCAGTGACTTTACGGTAAAAACAGTCGCCGCTTGTATCGATTTGGTTGTCCACTGCGTACGCAGTCCAGGAGGGCATCGGTATGTGAATGAAATCCTCAGCATTCGAAGCCGTGTGGAGGCGGGACAAATCGAATCGTCGACCTTGTTTGAAAGAAGAGACGGAAATCTTTGCCCATCGCCGGGAGCGGATTGGGCTCAAGAAAAATTCGATCTTGCAGGAATCAATGTTTCGGAATTGATGGCGGTATAGCGATGATTGCCTTCTTCGCACTACTTGGCGGTTTGGGGCTGGCGATCCTGGTCGATTGGCTGCTCTTTGCACCATGGGTGCGTGCCCCCAAACGGAAGTCAGTGATCAAGGCGGCTCTGCTACAAGCGGGAATGACGAACGTGACTCCCGCCAAGTTCATCTTGATCTGTATGGTGTGTGGTGTCGCGTTGGGATTGTTAACCCTGGGGCTAACCGGAGCCTGGCTTTTCGGCCTATTGTTTTTCGGTTTTGGAGTATTTGCTCCTTGGGCTTTCCTTCGCCACCAGGCATCGAAGCGGCAGGCAGCATTGCAAGAACAATGGCCTGAAGTAGTGGATCATCTCCGGAGCGCCATACGCGCTGGATTGTCGTTGCCGGAAGCATTGAGCCAGCTCGCAATCGTAGGACCGCAAATACTCAGACCGCTTTTCGGGGACTTCGCTTTGGACTACAGAGCCACAGCGAACTTTAACGTTGCGCTGGAGCAGCTTGGCGAGCGGCTCGCAGACCCAGTTGCCGACAAGATCTTGACCACGCTCCGGATCACCCGCGAAGTTGGTGGCACCGATCTAGGACATACGCTGACGACATTGTCTGCGTTCCTTCGCGATGACGTTCGCACACGAGGCGAACTTGCTGCACGACAGTCATGGATTGTCTCTGCTGCACGGCTAGCCGTGGCAGCGCCGTGGATTCTGCTTTTGATCTTGGGAACTCAAGAAGCCGCCAAAGAAGCGTACATGACGGCCGGCGGGGTGATTGTCTTGAGCTTAGGCGTAGGAATCTCATTACTCTGTTACCGGATCATGCTGAGATTGGGCACCCTACCGGTGGAAGAAAGGGTACTGTCATGAGCACATACGCTACTTGGGCTGCATTGTGCGGACTGGGGTTCGGGCTGGGAACTTGGATTATCTTGGTCAATCTTCCGGGGTGGAGAAAGATGGCATTCGCCGACCGGATTGCGCCACATGTTCGTGTGGGGGTCAGAAGTTCGCGGATGCTCGAAGACTCTTGGCATTCCGATTCGGGTCATTCTGCCTTAGGACAGCTTGCATCGCCGCTGATCGCGCAAATAAGGAAGTTTGCCACCAGACATAGCCCTTCAAACGACATTCTCAAGAGAAGGCTTAACGCTGCTGGACTTGAGCTGAGCGTTATTGACTATCGTTCCCAGGAGATCATTTCTGCATTGGCCGGAATCGTTGTGGGTTCCGTGTGCGCTTCACTTGCTTCCATGCAATACGATCTGTCGTTGGTCCTTTCTGTTTTGTCGGTAATCTGCTGTGGAATATTGGGTTACGCATGGCGCGGATGGTTGCTTGGCGAACAAATCCAGCGAAGGGCTCGAAGAATATTAACCCAATTCCCGACGGTCTCTGAAGTTCTGGCGTTGACAGTCGGCGCAGGCGAGTCAACTACCGGAGCAATTGAACGGATCTCTCGCATCTGTCATGGAGTCATTGGCGAAGAATTCGTAAAAACACTGAATGACATTCACGCGGGCACTCCGATGGTGCAAGCGATGCAAAATATGTCCGATCGTATGCAAATCGGAACGATTTCTAGATTCGTTGATGCCATCGTTGTCGCTACCGAACGTGGAACTCCACTTGCCCAGGTGCTGAGAGATCAAGCTCAAGACGTTCGCGATGCATCAAAACGCGAACTGATGGAGGTGGCCGGAAAACGGGAAATATTCATGCTCGTTCCGGTTGTCTTTGGCATATTGCCGTTGACCATCGTTTTTGCCGTATTCCCAGGACTAGCGCTATTGGAGATGAGTTATTGAACGAAAAGCGCGACGAGAGTACCCGGATCCATAGAATCTCGAAACATCGGAAGGCACATCATGTTTAACTTTCAGGAATTTCTAGTAGGTCACTTTCTACGGTTAGTGGCCATCGCGAAGAGACTCTGGGGCAAAATCGCTCCCAGATTAAGAGACAGCAGAGGCGATGTGCCTGGTTGGGTGATGATCACCTTGATGTCAGCTGTCTTAGTCGCCGCACTTCTAGCTATTGCGGGTCCACGATTGCAGGACCTATTTAACCAAGCAATTGATCGAGTCTCAGGGTTGGGATAGCAGGCAACCATGCGTTGGGTCGCGCCAGATCGGATTCCGCCATTTTTGAGGAGGCTCTTCACTGACTCTAAAGGATCAGCGGTCGCGGAATTCGTCATGATTACGACGCTTCTGGTTCTCATCGCAGTTACGCTAATTCAACTCGCACTTGTACTACACGTCCGTAATACCTTGATCGATGCTGCATCAAACGGTGCACATTATGGTGCGTTGGCAAATCGGTCTACGGCGGATGCTCACGAGCGGACCCAGCGTTTAATCACGGAGAGCCTTCATTCGGGGTTCGCCAAAAATATTAACGTTCACTCGGCGGATCTTGGCGAGAGCAGGTTAATCACAGTGTCGGTTGAAACGAGGGTACCGTTGGTCGGATTGCTACCCAATGGCTGGAATCTGCACGTTCAAGGTGAAGCTGTGAAATATGGCTAACTGGCGGAGAACAATCAAAGAAGCCGTGCATAGGTCTTCACGAGACGACTCGGGTAGCGCAATCGTGGAGTTCATTTTCGCGGCGACAGTGCTTTTGATACCGATGATCTACCTAATTCTGGCCGCAAGTCATCTCCAAGCAGGTAGCTATGCTGTCGTCGGAGCCGCAGACCAGGCAGCTAAGGTGTTTGCAATTGCCGATACTCCGGTTCAAGCGCAAGCGGATGCCAGAGAGACGGTTAGTCGTGCTATGAAGAATTTTGGCTTTTCCAACGCGAAAACTACCATTTCTTGCGATGCTGCATGTCTGAGTCCTGGAAGTGTTGTTACGGTCACTGTCGAACTGGATGTGCCGTTGCCCTTTGTTTCACAAATGTTCGAGGCATCAGCCTTTTCAGTTGATTCAGGGGCATCCCAAAGAGTTGATCAATTTGGATAACCAAGTCATGAACAGGGCGAGGGCGTCTTCAGACGATGGACAGTCATTAGTGCTAGCTATTGGGCTCTGCGCTATTACTCTTTTGACAATCTCGGTTGTCTTGGCGGTTAGCGCCGTGAATCTGAAAGCTCGACAACTGCTGTCCATAGCAGACGGGGCAGTTGTTGCGGCTGTAGACGAGTTTGAGTTCGTGGCCGACGGACCAAATCCTCGAATTGAATTGAGCCAACAACGGGTCCAGCAGGCAGTAAGTGAATACCTCGTCGACGTTGGGGCTGCTGGAAGAGTCGACAATTTGCGGATCGCTTCAGTAGAGATTCGCCCTGATGGGAGAGGGGCAACGTTAGAACTTTCTGGCAGTGTACAACCTCCAATTGTTGGTTGGATCGTGCCCAATGGAGTCCCGATTTCGGTGCACTCTACAGCACAGACGGTTCTCAGCCGATGACAGCGGACTCAGGGATTATCGCCTAAATGACGTAGTCTTAGAAGACCATGGCAAAAACTGACTTCTCTGCTGAAATCCGCACACTGCGCTCAACTTTCTCTGCAATTGAAGATGTAAGCGACGTTGCTCAGATCAAGGCTGACATTGCAACGCTTTCTGAAGAAGCAGGTGCCCCTGATCTCTGGGATGATCCTGCCGCGGCGCAAATTGTCACCAGCAAGCTTTCATACCGCCAGTCGGAACTCGAGCGCCTTACAAAACTAAAGACGCGCATCGAGGATCTAGAAGTACTTGTCGAGTTGGCCGAACTCGAAGATGACGACGAAACTTTGCAAGAGGCAGACAAAGAACTTGTCAGTATTCACAAGGCTCTAGACGATCTGGAAATTGTCACCTTGCTCAACGGCGAATTCGATTCACGAGGCGCTGTGGTAACGATTCGTTCTGGAGCCGGTGGCGTTGATGCCGCTGACTTCGCCGAGATGCTCTTGCGGATGTACTTGCGTTGGGCAGAGAAACGCGGATTCAAAGCAACGGTGATGGATACTTCCTACGCTGAAGAAGCTGGTCTGAAGTCTGCAACTTTTGAGATCGACGAAGCGTACGCTTTCGGAACGCTCTCCGTAGAAGCCGGAACACACCGTCTTGTACGAATTTCGCCATTCGATAACCAGGGCCGTCGCCAGACTTCCTTCGCTGCTGTCGAAGTAGTTCCGCTAATCGAACAGACTGACAGTATCGAAATCCCAGAATCGGAAATTCGCGTTGATGTGTTCCGTTCTTCGGGCCCAGGTGGGCAGAGCGTCAACACCACCGATTCGGCAGTTCGCATGACTCACATTCCGACTGGAGTTGTCGTCTCCATGCAGAATGAAAAGTCCCAGATTCAGAACCGCGCTGCCGCACTTCGCGTTTTGCAGTCCCGGCTTTTGCTACTGAAAAAAGAACAAGAAGACGCGCAGAAAAAAGAGTTTGCTGGCGATGTGAAAGCTTCGTGGGGCGACCAGATGCGTTCATACGTGCTCAATCCATATCAAATGGTCAAGGATCTGCGCACGGAGCATGAGGTGGGTAATACCCAAGCGGTACTTGACGGTGAAATTGATGATTTCATTGATGCAGGTATTCGCTGGCGAGCTGGACAGCGCCGACCAAGTAAGTAGCAGATACTGCGAATACCTTTCTAGCAGTACGGACTTGTCACAAACAGTGTAAGTATCGTCACCGAGCCTTAAGTGCAAGATCGTAAGACAACAGGTCATGCGCGATCTCAGCGATCTTCCCGGCTGTGCATATCGGATGAATATGGCAACACACCTAGGATTTAGGCGGGTTCGTCAGGTTACACCGATAGTGTTTGGAACACTGGCGCATCTATTGACGTTTGATCTCGAGATAGGTATTCGTGGGTCGCGCCCCGACGAAAACTAGCGATTGAAGACATGATTAAATTCGAAAACGTATCGATGGTTTATGAGCCAAGACAGCAGAACGCTGCCTTGGACGACATAAACATCGAGATTAGCCGCGGCGAATTCGCCTTCCTGGTCGGTGAATCCGGATCCGGAAAATCGACCTTCCTGAGTTTGGTGCTACGCGAAAAGCGTTCCACTGACGGAGCTGTTTACGTTGCAGGGCAGAACCTGAATCGAATCCCAAGCAGGCGAGTACCTAAACTGCGTCGAGATATCGGGTTCGTCTTCCAGGACTTCCGGCTCTTACGCGAGCGTACTGTCTTTGACAACGTGGCCTTTGCGATGGAAGTAATTGGCGCTTCACGAGCGCAGATTCGCGAACGTGTGCCCGATGCATTGAAGCTGGTAGGGCTTGAGGACAAAGCGCGTCGCAAGCCGACGGAGCTTTCTGGCGGCGAGCAACAGCGTGTGGGCATTGCGCGTGCCATCGTCAATAAGCCTTCGATCCTTTTGGCGGATGAACCTACAGGTAACCTCGACCGCAAGAACAGCATCGAAGTTATGAACGTGCTTAATCGCATTAATCAAAATGGAACCACTGTTTTGATGGCGACACACGCCCATGAACTTGTTAGCGAATACCGTCATCGCGTGATTGAACTACAACGCGGACAGGTGATCCGCGATGAAATTGATGGTCAGTACACGCCGATGACCACCGTCGTGAACCAGGATGGATCCCGAGAATTGCTCTTGGGTGATTCCGCAGTTGAACACGACGAAGAGTCACAGTTTGCTGAGGAGCAGAAAGACGAGGACCAGTGAGACTAGGATTTATTCTCCGCGAAGCGGCGAAGGGCCTTCGACAAAATGTCGTGATGGTCGTTTCTGTCGTTCTGGTGACTTTCGTTTCGTTAACATTCGTTGGCGCGTCGATCCTTCTGCAACTGCAGATCAACCAGATGAAGGGTTACTGGTACGACCGCATGGAGGTAGCGGTATATCTCTGCGATGACACCAGTACTTCGCCTAATTGTGGCGGAAACGAAGTCACTGACACTCAGCGTCAGAACATTGAGAAAATTCTCAAGTCTGAGCAGCTGGCTCCTTACATTAAGGAATACGCCTATGAATCGAAAGATCAGGCGTACAAGAACTTCTTAGATCAGTACAAGAATTCTTCCCTAGTAGACCAGATCACCCCGGCACAATTACCTGAATCCTTCCGAGTCGCATTGGTTGACCCAGAGAAGTATCCGGTAATCAACGAAGCGTTCTCAACGGTCGACGGGGTAGATTCCGTCATTGATCAACGAGACCTTCTAGAGAAGGTCTTCCAACTCGTACGTGTGGCTTCGGCAGCTGCAGCAGTGGTGGCAATTGTGATGATCGTTTGCGCGGTCTTGCTAACCGGTACGACAATTCAACTTTCGGCCATGCATCGACGGTTGGAAACAACCATCATGAGGCTGGTTGGCGCGTCTAAAGCGACAATTCAACTTCCCTTCATCATCGAAGGTGTTATCGCCTCATTGATTGGTGGATTGTTAGCTTCGGGAACGTTGTGGCTCCTCCTCAAGTTCCTTGTTGAAGACAAGCTCGCCAGCGAAAATGTCGGCGTTGCCTTCATATCGACCGGAGAAGTTTGGCTCGTTGCGCCTGTCCTCTTGATAATTGGTATCGTTTTGGCCACAATTTCATCAGTGGTAACGTTGAAGCGTTACCTGAAGGTTTAGCCGAATCGTTATCAGCGGCCAATCTGAAGCACGACAAAACTCTTTAAGGAGCCACATGCTGTCCAACGCAGTGCGAAGTAAGTTCTTACGCGCCACCCTTGGTGGGGCTATGGCACTGGCTTTAACGTTGCCAGCTGGACTCGTCGTAGCGGATGATCTGGATGACAAGAAAGCTCAGGTTGAAGGAAACATCAACAACCTTGAGCAAGACATGGAGTTCCTAGACGCCGACATTCAGGCTACCGACAAGAAGCTGCGTGATCAGCAGGCTCAAGTTCCCGCGGCGGAGCAGGCGCTGGCTGACGCGCAAAGCCGAGTGGCCAATGCCCAGTCTGCGCTTACCGACCTGAATAACCGCTTGATTGCCGCTCAAGGCACGCGCGATCAGGTTACTGCCGAAATCGAAGCGAACGCCAAGAAGATTTCTGAGGCAAAAGAAGCGATGGCTTCAATCGCGTCAGAAGCGTACAAGCGCGGTGGTGTTTCTAGTGGCCTGGACATGATCCTGAATATGGATTCGGCCACCCAGATGGCTGATGGACTTGATCTTGCAAATCGCGCAATGGAATCCCAGAGCGCTACTTACAATGATCTCGCTCAAGAGCAGGCAAACAACGAGAACAATAAAGTTCGACTTGTTGCCGTAGAGAAGGAAATTTCTTCGCTCAAGACGCAGGCCGAGGATGCTCTGGCCCAGGAGCAGGCCGCTCGAAATCAGGCGCAGAACGCAAAGAACGAACTCGACGCGCTGGTGGCAAGCACTGAAAAACTTGGGGCCGAGCTCGAAGCCAAGAAACCTCAGATTCAAGCACGTCTAGCCTCGCAGCAGAAGGAATATGCTCAGGTTCAATCTGATATCAAGGAACGCCAAGAGCGTTTGTTGAGGGAAGAAGCTGAACGAAAGCGCAAGGCAGCGGAAGCTGAAGCTAAGCGCAAGGCTGCATATGAAGCTGAACAAAAGCGCCTAGCTCAAGAGGCGGCAGCAAAGAAGAAGGCTTACAAAAAGAAGGTCTATGTTCCTTCTGCGCCAGCAGAACCTGAAGTGAGCGTAAGTCACGGTTCCAGCGCTTGGGGCTTGGTGAAGCCAACCACCAGCAACAACCTGACGTCCAGCTTTGGGTGGCGCCCAACTCCTGCCGGAACCATTGATTACGGTGGACAGGGTGGCTACGTCCACGCCGGCATCGACTGGGGCTTTGGCGGTCAGTGTGGCGCGCCTATCACTGCTGCTGCCGACGGTGAAGTGTGGATGGCTGGATGGGGCGGAACCTCAGGCAATAAGGTGCTGATTTCTCACGGCGTCGTGCGTGGCAAGGCGCTAGCAACTGGATATCACCACATGTCGAAAGTTGCCGTAAGCGTAGGGCAGCATGTCAAGCAGGGCCAAGTCATTGGTTATGTGGGCACCACGGGTAACTCCACGGGTTGCCACCTGCACTTCGAAACGGTAGTCAACGGCACGGCTGTGAACCCATTGGGACTTCTCTAGCGCTAGACTTGTAGTCTGCGCGCGAGAATTCGTGCGCGACATGCAAGGAGTAACGTGGCTAAGAAGAATCAAGAAGATCGGGTGATCGCGAGCAACCGCAAGGCGCGCCACGATTTTGAAATCCTCGATACCTTCGAAGCTGGCATGGTCCTCACTGGCACGGAAGTTAAGTCATTACGAGAAGGCAAAGCCTCGCTCATTGACGGCTTCGGCCAGTTCTACCGTGGTGAGCTTTATATCGAGAATGTCTACATCCCTGAGTACCTTAATGGGTCGTGGACCAATCACGCGGCACGTCGCCGTCGCAAGCTTCTTCTCCACCGGCAAGAACTGTTGAAGATTGAGCGCAAGATCGGCGAAGCCGGGCTTACTGTGGTCCCGCTCAGCTTGTACTTTAAGTCCGGTCGAGCAAAAATCGAGATCGGTGTTGCCAGAGGCAAGCGCGAATACGACAAGCGTCAGACTTTGCGCGAGCAGCAGGACAACCGAGAAGCGTTGCGAGCCATGCGCGAGCGTAACCGCCGATAACACTAAGGCTTGATTGTGGCGCATCTTGCGTTGGGGTAGAACCTGCAAATGAGCTATGATTGATACACACGCTTTCGAGTGTGGTTGTACCTGGGAAACCGGGACTGACAACAAAATACGGGGATGATCGGTTTCGACGGTGTGAGTCGCGACAGATGAAGCGGGCCGAGGACGCAAAGTTATCTCGTAAACGCTCTTTGCAAACCAATAAGTGCCGAATCAAAGCGCACTGACTTCGCTCTCGCTGCCTAAGCAGCCAGACAGTCCGTTAGCCAGAGGTTGCTATCGCCTCTGTTACTAACGTCATTTAGATAGCCACTGTAGCCAGCGGCCGTTACCGCTGTTGGGTACATATTTAGGTAACTGTGCCTGGATCAACCACATGTTTGCGTGATGGTTGGGGCAGAGAAAATCCGCAGCAAACTGCGCCCGGAGAAGACCTGGCAACACCACATCGGACGGGAGTTCAATTCTCCCCATCTCCACATTTTGAAGCTCTGGAACTAGACTAAATGCCTAGTTCCAGAGCTTTTTTGTTTGCGGAACTCCGTGTCGTTCGCCAAGAGCAACATGGCGCAGCAGGCTCCAGCGGAACAACTAAACACGTCTCAAACCACGCGAGCCTATTCGCGGCATTGAGGATTTACACATAGACTTGAGATGAAAGCCGGAGATTGCAGGCCGGTGGACTTTGCGGAATTGGAGTGAGATTAGAGTCGATGGGTAAAAATAGTTCCCAGCGGGTATCGCCGTTCCTTTCAGCAACCTACGCCGTAGTCGCTTTCCTGCTAGAGGTTGGGCTGCTTTTTGCGGCTGCTCTGGCAGCAATCGCATTCATTCCATGGCCAATGATTCTGGCCATTTTGGTGGTAGTCATCCCGCTGCTAGTCATCTGGTCAGTATTCTTTTCGCCCAAGGCAGTGGTCAAGCTCCGTTTGCGTACTCGTGTTGTGCTGATTCACCTGATCTACCTGATTGGTGCCTACGTGCTCTGGCTCAGTGTTGACCACAGCTTCTACGATCAGTCCCAAATTTGGGCGATTGCCATGCTTTCGCTCACCGGGATTAGCGCGATCTTGGTGCTGGCTACCGGCGGTTATGTCGTCCCGCATGATCGAACACCGAAACAGCTCAAGCCAGCGCCGACGCGCCAATCGACCGGGGCGCCCAAAGGGCGACGAGCTGCCCGCTAATTTCATCTTCAAAGCCCAGCCCGATGGCTGGGCTTTTTTGTTGCCTCACGGGCCAGCCCATGGCTGCTAGAGCAGCGAAGAGAGCAGAAAACCGGCGAGGGCAGCGAGAACAGTTGCCAGCAGGGTGCCAAGGGCATTGGCCAAGCTGGCAAAAGGCCGGCCTGCTTGCAGCAAACGCAGAGTATCAACAGTGGCGGTGGAAAAGGTGGTGTAGCCGCCAAGCAGTCCCGTCCCCACGGCCAACAGCCAGGCTTCATTCAGGTGCGCATTTGCCGCCATGCCAGTAGCGAAACCCAGAGCGAATGAGCCCGATACATTGATCGTGATAGTTCCCCAGGGGAGTACGTCGCCGGTTCGAGCCGAGATGAATGCGTCTATGCCGTAGCGCAACACCGCTCCCAGACCGCCGCACAGTGTAACGAGGGCAAACAGCATTGGGCTCATTGGCATCACTTGGCGCCTTCCTTTGAAGTGTGGCGCGTGGCGCCCAACAGCATCCCGCACCAGGCGGCCAGAGCACCGAGAAGCACCGTTCCCAAACCATACCCAAGCCCGGTAGCGACTGCCCCGTGGGTAAACAACAGCATGGTGTCGGTAGCAAGTGCGCTGTAGGTGGTGAAACCGCCCATGAATCCGGTTCCCAGCAATAGCCGGAGCTTCTTCCGCGGGCCGGTTTCGGGGCCACGAGCACTTAGCGCAGCAAGCAGCCAGCCGAGGGCGAATGCACCAGAAAGGTTGATGAGCAAAATGGTAACCGGCAGTGAGCCTGTTTGAGGTAGCGCAAGGCTCAGTGCCAGTCTGCTGCCGGTTCCGGCGCTTCCGCCAGCAAAGACCAGGAGCAGTTCGATCGGGCGCAGAGTGGATCGCCGAGTGGACATGGTTCGGGTCATTTCGATCCGTTGTGGCGGACCCAAATCAATGAGGCCTCAATAAAATTCAAGTGGTGCGGCAGCTCAATGACTGCCCCCGGCACCAGACCCTGAACGGCTGCACGGCGCAGGAATTCAGGGTCTTCGTCGCTGATCCGGTCGATGATGGCCTGTGCTCCGGCAAATCGGTCCAACCGGATCGCTTCGGAGACTGGAAGGGTTCCATCAGCGGCCGGGATGGCATCTCCGTGCGGGTCGTGGTGCGGATGGCCCAGTCGTGCGTCCAGGGCGTTGATGAAGCGGTCGCTGACGGTGTGCTCTAGGGCTTCGGCCTCGTCGTGCACCTCGTCCCAGCCATAGCCAAGTTCGTCGCGGAGGTAGGTCTCCAGCAGCCGGTGCCGGCGAACCATGCGCAAGGCTTCACGGCGGCCGCTATCGCTGAGCGCCACCGTCTTGCGCGGCACATGATTCACCAATCCCTTGCCCGCGAGCTTCTGGATCATCGAGGTCACCGAGGCGGGGGACAGGCCCAGCTGATCGGCCAACGCGCCGGTGCTCACCTCGGTATCGTCCCATTCGGTCAGCGTGAAGAGCGCCTTGAGGTAGTCCTCTTCGCTGGTGGTCAGCATCAGCGGTTCAGGTAGGGCAGGATCGCTTCGTGCAGCTTACCGTTGCTGGCCAGGGCATTGCCGCCGTGGCAGCCTTCCTCACCGGCCACCGAGGTGAATCGGCCGCCTGCCTCGCGAACTACCGGGACTAATGCAGCCATATCGTAGAGTTCGAGCTCTGGTTCGAAGGCCGCATCGACAGCGCCCTCGGCCAGTAGCGCGTAGGAGTAGAAGTCTCCGTAGCCACGTGTTCGCCAGGCCACATCCATCAGGTCAAGGAAGCCGTCGAGCTTGCCGGCATCCTTCCAACCGTTCAGCGAGGCGTAGGCCAACGAAGAATCGGCGAGCTCGGAAACCGAGGAAACCGAAATCTTCCGGGTAGCGCGTTGGCCCACGCGGTGCCCCGGTTCGTCGACGTAGGCGCCCAAGCCGGTGGCAGCATGCCAGCGCCGGCCAAGCGCTGGGGCCGAAATGACGCCCAGGACCGGCTCGTCGTCTATCAGCAGGGCAATGAGCGTGGCCCAGACCGGGACACGGCGCACGAAGTTCTTGGTGCCATCGATCGGGTCGATCACCCAGCGGCGCGATCCGCTGCCGTGCACGCCGAATTCTTCGCCGAGCACCGAGTCCTCGGGACGGTGCGCGGCCAGTTCGGTCAGGATCAATTGCTCGGCGCCGCGATCGGCGTCGGAGACAGGGGTCATGTCCGGCTTGGACTCGACCACCAGGTCGTTGGAGCCATAGCGGGCCAAGGTCAACTGGTCGACCTGATCGGCCAGGGCCAGAGCGAAGTCGAGATCTTCTTGCAGGGTGAAATCTGCCATGGTGTACCGGCGCCTAGAGCGCGCCGAGCTCCTTTTCGTGCGTGGTTTCCTCGGTGGTGACCAGTCGGCGGTATGAGGCCAAGCGGTCTGCGGGCTGGTTGCTGGTGGCTGCTTGCGCCCAGGCTTCCAGGGCGCAACCGGCTTCGCCGGCGGCATGGGTGCAGCCGCGCGGGCAATCGGTGGCGATCTCGGCGAGGTCCTCGAAGGCTGCCAGAATATTATCCGGATCCACCAGACCCAGGCCGAAGGATCGGATGCCTGGGGTATCAATCAGCCAGGAGCCGGGCACCTGGCCTAGGCGCAGCGCCAGGGCATTGGACGAGGTGTGGCGCCCGCGCCCGGTGACCGCGTTGACATGCCCGGTCGCTCGCTCGGCTCCGGTCAGTGCGTTGACCAGCGTGGACTTGCCCACCCCGGAGTGTCCGAGGACTACCGAAACACAGCCGGCGAGCAGCTCGTCGAGTTCCTTGAGCGCTCGGGCCTCCAAACGCGCGCTGGATCCGTCGGCGCCGCGGGCGTCAACCCCCGATGCCTCTTCGGTGGTGGTCCGCGAAATCACCACGGGGAAGTCCAACCCCTCATAGTGCTTGAGGAATTCTGCCGGATCCTTTACGTCGGCCTTGGTCACGCACAGCACCGGCTGGATGCCAGCGTCATAGGCGGCGACCAACGCGCGATCAACAAAGCCGGTGCGTGGCTCGGGGTTGGCGGCGGCCACCACGATGACCAGTTTGTCCACGTTGGCCACGACCACTCGCTCGGTGGCGTCGGTGTCATCGGCGCTGCGGCGCAGCAGCGTGGTGCGTTCTTCGATGCGCACCAGGCGGGCCAGCGTATCGGGTTTGCCGGTGGTATCGCCGACCAGTGCGACGCGGTCGCCGGGCACGATCGCCTGGCGGCGCAGTTCGCGGGCGCGGGCGGCGATCACGATGCGCTCAGTGCTGGTGTCTTCATCCAGGATCGCGGTGTAGCGACCACGATCCACGGTGATGATCCGGCCAATCTCCGCCTTCTCATAGGCGGGGCGGTCCTTGGTGCGCGGACGGCTGCCCTTTTTATTGGGGCGGACGCGGACCGAAGACTCGTCGTATTCTGAGTAGCGCATTATCCTGCCGCCTTCGCGGTGGCTACCATATCCGCCCACAACTGTGGGAACTGCGGCATGGTCTTGGCGGTGGTGGCAATATTCTCCACGCGAACTCCCTCGATGGCCAGGCCCAGCAATGCCCCGGCGGTAGCCATGCGGTGATCTTCGTAGCTGTGCAGATCGGCAGGCCGCAGCTCACCCGGGACGATCTTCAAGCTGTCTTCGGTGGCCACCACCTGAACCCCGACCTTGGCCAGTTCGGTTTCTAGCGCCGCCAGGCGGTCGGTTTCGTGCCCGCGCAGGTGCCCGATTCCGGTCAGCATGCTCGGGGAGTCGGCCAGGGCGCACAGCGCGGCGAGGGTGGGAGCCAGTTCGGAGGCGTCGGCATAATCGATCCCGCGAATTACCCCGGTGCCGCGTACGACCAGCACCCCATCGGCGCCATGGTGCAACTCGGCGCCCATCGCGGAAAGGATCTGCACCCATTTTCCGCCGACCTGTGTGGTGGAAGCGGGCCAATGGCGGATGCCGACGCTGCCATTGCTGGCCAAGGCAGCAGCCAAGAACGGACCTGCATTGGACAAATCTGGTTCCACGGTGACGGTGAAGCCGGCCAGTTCGCCCGGAGCCACACGCCAACCGCGTCCGTCCTCATCCACGGTGATGTCCACGCCCAGTTCGAGCAGCGTCTGCACGGTCATCATAATGTGATCCGGCGAGGCCACCGGCCCTTGGGCCGCGCGCAAAACCAGGCCACCGGGCAGGGCATGGCCAACCAGCAGCAGCGCGGAAATGAATTGTGAACTGCTGGAGGCGTCGATTACGACCTGGTCGACGGGCTTCAGCCCGCTGGCATCCATGGTGAAGGGCAGCTTGCCTGGTTCCCCGGTGTAGTTGAGGATGGCACCCAGGGCCGTCAAGGCATCGAGTACCGGGGCCATCGGGCGCACTCGCGCGTGCGGATCGCCATCAAAAGTCACGGTGGCGCCGGCTACCGCGGCCAGCGGCGGCACAAATCGCATGACCGTGCCGGCCAGACCGCAGTCGATGCTCAGCGGTCCAACGGTGAGCGTGGCCGCCGGAGTGATGCGCACGGTGGTGGAGCCGTCATTCTGTTCGATCCGTTCGATCCCTACGCCAAAGCTGGCCAGGGCGGCCAGCATGAGCTCGGTATCGCGACTGATCAGGGTGTTGTGGATGGTGGAAGGGGAGGAAGCTAGGGCCGCAAGGATCAGATAGCGGTTGGACAGCGACTTGGAAGCGGGCACCGAAACGATGGCGTCGAGGCCGGTGCTGACATGAGGCGCCGGCCACCAGTTTGGCTCATCGTGCAGTAGTTCGGACTGGGGGTTTCCAGAGGCGCTTGCGGAGTTGATTGCTGATCCTTAGGCTCGTGCGGTTTTAGTTAAATCCTAGCCGAGATCGGCGCGGGAATAAGGTTTTAGCTCCTGTGGTTATACCCAGTGTGACGATGAGACAGGATACTTCTACAGCCAGCGGCACCACCTGTGTGGTTGCCGACGAGCCCCGGGGCACTCGTACCGCTAGTCGATCGCGGTTGAATTCGCGCAATAGCGCAAGCAACCGCGTAGACTCAGGCGTGATGAACAACAAGAGTGTGGACGAGAATTTGCCCGATGAGGCCACTGAGTCCGAGGCACAGCGTCGCGAACGGTTTGAACGCGACGCCATGCAATATGTGGACCAGCTCTATTCGGCTGCCCTGCGCATGGCTCGCAACCCTACCGATGCCGAGGATCTGGTGCAGGAGGCCTACACCAAAGCGTATTCGGCCTTCCACCAGTACAAGCCCGGGACCAATCTCAAGGCCTGGCTGTATCGCATCCTGACCAACACGTACATTAACCTGTACCGCAAGCGCCAGCGCGAGCCATTGCGCACCAGTACCGATACCATCGAGGACTGGCAGATGGCCTCGGCGATGGAGCATTCGCCGGCCGGCCTGCGTTCGGCAGAAGTCGAAGCGCTGGACCACCTGCCGGACTCGGATGTGAAGGCCGCATTGCAGGCCATCGGCGAGGACTTCCGGATGGCGGTGTACTTCGTGGATGTTGAGGGCTTCAGCTACAAGGAAGCCAGCGACATTTTGGGTGTGCCCATCGGCACAGTGATGTCCCGGTTGCACCGTGGACGCAAGAATTTGAGGGAACTGCTCGCCGACTATGCGGCAGATCGTGGGATAGCCACCGGGGCTCGTAATAAGAGCAACGCGAAGGCTGATAGAGGAGCGAAATAAGATGGATTGCAATTCATTGGGTGATTGCGCCGATGACCGCATCGTCCGCATCTATGAGTACCTCGACGGTGCCTTGACGCTCGGCGACCTCAAAGAGGTCAAGTCGCACCTGGAAGGCTGCCCCGAGTGCACCGAGGAGTACGACCTGGAGTGCATCATCCGTTCGGTGGTGCGCCGAAGCTGCCAAGAGCAAGCCCCCCAGGCGCTCAAGGCCAACATTATCGCCCGCATCTCGCAGATTCGCGTGGAGTCGGGCCACTAGCAGGCAAAGAGAAACCCCGTAGCGTTCGAGCAAAACTCGAATGGTACGGGGTTCTTTTTATGTTCGCTTCGCTTAGCTGTTTGGGCGCTTGCCGTGGTTGGCACCGCCACGCTTGCGATCGCGACGCTTACGCGCGCGCTTCGACATGGTGACTCCTTAGAGGGATCAATGGATCTTCCCGATAGTTCGGGCCGGCTAATAGTCTTTCACACATTGCGCCGATTTTCCTAACGCGCACAGGGTGCTTTAGCCCTCGCCAGGTTCTGGCAAGTCCAGCCAGGAGTACCAGCCACGGTGCAAGACCAGCCAGGCCATCAATCCGTAGCCCGCTTGTCCGGGGACTCCGCCCGAGGCGTTGAGGTCGGCACGCCACTGCGCGTGGCCACGCAGGGGAGTGAAGGTATCGATGTAGTGGTGGTTGCGGCGCAGTGCCACATCCGCGTACACACGATTAAGCTCTGCCACGCGCTGATTGCGCGCGTCATCCAGTCCGGGAGCCGGGCCAACCAGGAGCGCCTTGATGCTCATCTGTGAGGCCGAGTCCAAGATGTTCGCCAAGTTCAGCCGGCTGCGGGCGGTGGAGACATCCAGATCGACGTCGCGGTCCGAGAGGGCGATCACCAGGCGGTTCTCGTACTGGTCGCTGAAACGGCGGGAGGCTTCGCCCATCCACCGCTCGGCTAGGGCTTCGGAGCCTTCGGCGGGGGCGGCCAAGACGAATGACTGCAAGCGCAAGGCAGGGTCTTGGGTCCGAGCCAAGACCCGGCCGAACCATCCTAGTCCGCGCGGGTCCCCATGTCCGGCCAGCAGCTCATCTCCGATTGCGGTAATACGGATTGTGCGTAACTCCAACTGGGCGACCTTTCGTTGGCTTCAAGAATATGAATCGATCCCCACCTTAGCAGTGATATCACCGGCAACCCGGGAGATTCATGCTGGATAAATGCCACAAGTTACTCATCGGTGGCTTTGGCGGGTTAAAGAGCTGTTGCCGGCGAGTTTCCCCAGCATTTGCTGGAAATACTCGCCGGCAACTTCACTTCAGCAGTGAGGCGCTGCGTGCTTTAGCGGGCGAAGGCCTGCTGCAGCAGCACTGCGTTTTCTGCGTCGTGACGCTTTGCGGTACCTGCAGAGGTTGCCGCCGAAGCTGGACGGGAGACCAAGGTGATCTTCTGATCCAGCTGCGGTGCAACGTAGAGACCGAAGAATGGCCATGGGCCCTGGTTCGCTGGCTCGTCCTGAACCCAAGCAACCTGGGCGTTCGGGTACTTGGCTAGCTCTGCAGCGATCTGCTCGGCTGGAGCCGGGTAGAGCTGTTCAACACGCACGATCGCGGTCTTGGTGTCCTGGGCCTTGGTGCGGGCAGCGATCAGGTCGTAGTACACGCGACCGGAGCACAGCAGCACCTTGTCCACGGCGTTGGCATCGGTGATCGATGCGTCGCCGATAACCTCCTGGAAACCACCGGTGGTGAAGTCCTCGACCGAGCTGGCTGCAGCCTTCAGGCGCAACAGCTGCTTCGGGGTGAAGACGATCAGTGGCTTGCGTGGACGGGCGTACGCCTGACGACGCAACAGGTGGAAGTGGTTGGCGCCGGTGGAAGGCTGGGCCACAACCATGTTGTTCTCGGCGCACAGCTGCAAGAAGCGCTCGATGCGAGCCGAGGAGTGGTCCGGACCCTGGCCTTCGTAGCCGTGTGGCAACAGCATGACCAGCGAGGAGGACTGCGACCACTTCTGCTCTGCGGAGGAGATGAACTCATCGATCACGGTCTGCGCGCCGTTGACGAAGTCGCCGAACTGCGCTTCCCACATCACCAGTGCGTCAGGGCGCTCTACCGAGTAGCCGTACTCGAAGCCAAGGGCAGCGTATTCGGAGAGCAGCGAGTCGTAGATCCACAGTGGGGCCTGATCATCGCTCAGGTTGTGCAGCGGGTACCACTCGTTGTCGTTCTCGCGGTCGTGGAAGACCGAGTGACGCTGAACGAAGGTGCCGCGGCGCGAATCCTGGCCGGCCAGGCGAACTGGCACGCCTTCCATGGACAGCGAGCCTAGGGCAGCGATTTCTGCGAAGCCCCAGTCGATGCCGCCTTCACGGGACATCTTCTCGCGGCGCTCGAGCAGCGACTTGAGCTTGGTGTGCATCGTGAAGCCCTCAGGAATCTGAACATGGGCTGCACCGATATGTGCCAAGGTCTGTACGGAGATGGCCGAACCGCGGGCGCCGTCGACGGTGTTCTCGTCGGCAGCCTGAGCGAATGGCTTCTCCAAGTCGTTGATGGTCGAACCCGGGGTGATGATCGGGATCGGGGAGGTCTGGGCGGCATGCGTCTCAGCGAAGATGCGCTCCAGGTTCTCCTTGTATTCGGCCAAAACGTGCTCGGCTTCTTCCTGCGTGATGTCACCGCGGCCAACGAGGGCCTCGGTGTACAGCTTGCGGGTGGAGCGCTTGGCTTCGATCAGGTTGTACATGATCGGCTGGGTCATCGAAGGGTCATCGCCCTCGTTGTGGCCACGGCGGCGGTAGCACACCAGGTCGATGACAACGTCCTTGCCGAACTTCTGGCGGTACTCGAAGGCCAGCTGGCCCACGTGGACCACTGCCTCTGGGTCATCCCCATTGACGTGGAAGATCGGAGCCTGAACGGTGCGAGCCACGTCGGTGGCGTACACCGAAGAGCGTGAAGAGCTCGGTGCGGTGGTGAAGCCGATCTGGTTGTTCACGATCACGTGCACGGTGCCGCCGGTCTTGTAACCGGGCAGCTGGCTCATGGCCAGAACCTCGGAAACAACGCCCTGGCCGGCAAACGCGGCGTCGCCGTGTACCAGAATTGGCAGCACTTCGTTCTTCGAACCCAAACGATCCAGCTTGGCGCGAGTGATGCCTTCAAGTACTGGATCTACTGCTTCCAGGTGCGAAGGGTTGGCAGCCAGGTAGATCTTGGTCTGGTTGCCGGCGTCCGAGGTGTACGAACCCTCGGTGCCCAAGTGGTACTTCACGTCGCCCGAACCCTGGACCGAGCCCGGGGTAGCGGTGCCTTCGAATTCGCGGAAGACCTGTGCGTAGGTTTTGCCAGCGATGTTGGTCAGCACGTTCAGACGGCCGCGGTGGGCCATGCCGATGGCAACTTCGTCCAGCTGGTCGTCGGCAGCATCAGAGATGATGGAGTCCAGCAGTGGGATCAGCGATTCGCCGCCTTCAAGGCTGAAGCGCTTCTGGCCGACAAACTTGGTCTGCAAGAAGGTTTCGAAAGCCTCAGCGGAGTTCAGCTTGCTCAAGATGCGCAGCTGCTCTTCGCGAGTTGGCTTCGCGTAACGCGACTCCAGCTTCGCCTGGAACCACTCGCGCTCTTCCGGGTTCTGCAGGTGCATGTACTCGGTGCCGATGGTGCGGCAGTAGGCATCACGCAGGGTGCCGAGGATATCGCGCAACAGGGCGCGATCCTTGCCGCCCAAGCCGCCGGTGATCCACTCGCGGTCCAGATCCCACAGGGTCAGACCGTAGTTGTTGATGTCCAGGTCCGGGTGCTTGCGCTGAACGTATTCCAGCGGGTTGATGTCGGCCATCAAGTGGCCGCGTTCCCGGTAGGAATTGATCAGGTGCTGAATGCGAGCAACCTTGTTGACCTGCAGGTCGATGTCGACCTGGTTGTCAACGGCCCAGCGAACCGGCTCGTAAGGGATGCGCAGCTGTTCGAAGATCTCGTCATAGAAGCCCTGCTCGCCGAGCAAGAGGGACTCAACCAGCTTCAGGAATTCGCCCGAACCTGCACCCTGGATGACGCGGTGGTCGTAGGTGGAGGTCAGAGTGATGTGCTTGCCAATACCCAAGGCAGCCACGGTCTTCTCCGAAGAACCGCGGTATTCTGCCGGGTATTCCAGCGCGCCGACGCCGATGATCGCGGCCTGGCCCTTGGACAGGCGTGGGACCGAGTGAACGGTGCCGATGCCGCCTGGGTTGGTCAGCGAGACAGTGGTGCCTGCGTAGTCGTCAGCGGTCAGCTTGTTGCCGCGGGCGCGCTTGATCAGGTCTTCGTAGGTAGCCCAGAACTCGTTGAAGCTCAGGGTCTCGGCAGCCTTGACATTAGGTACGGCGAGCATGCGGGTGCCATCTGGCTTTGGCATGTCGATCGCGATACCGAAGTTCACGTGAGCCGGCTGGATCGCAGTTGGCTTCTTGTCGATGACATCGTAGGTCACGTTCATCGAAGGGATCTGCTTCAAGGCACGGATCACGGCGAAGCCGATCAGGTGGGTGAAGGAGATCTTGCCACCACGAGCACGCTTGAGGTGGTTGTTGATGACGATGCGGTTGTCGATCATCACCTTAGCCGGAACCGCGCGCACGGTGGTCGCGGTCGGCACGGTGAGGCTGGCATCCATGTTGGTAGCGATGGCCTTCATTGGCCCGCGCAGTGGAGTGCGCTTTTCCTCACCGAAAAGTTCGGTGGAAGGGGTGGCCTTCGGAGCCTGAGCCGGAATCGGTGCAGTCTTCGGTGCCGGCTCGGCCTTCTTTGCCTCAGCGGCTGGCGCTGGAGCAGGTGCTGGCTCGGAGGTCCGAGCCTGGGCTGCGGCGCGTGGCGCGCCTTGCCCGGTCGTTGCGGGGGCTGCAGTAGTTGCTGCTGGCGCCACAGGCGTCGGCTGCGCTGCCGGTGCCTTCTTGTCGGCGGCGAGAGATTCGAAAATATCCCACCATTTCTTATCTACCGAGTTCTTGTCGACGAGATACTGTTCGAACAGCTCGTCTACTAGCCACTCGTTTCCACCAAACTCTTCAGTAAGTCGGTGGTGTGCTTGCTCTGGCACGTGCAACGCCTCTTCCCTGATTTCTACGTTGTTCTAGCTTGAGCCGGTGGTCTTCCGAGGACGTGAATCGACCACTTCGGCTCACAAGATTTCTAGACCTGCGCACCAGTCTAGTTACTTTTACGCGCACTTGGCCACGGCACGTATGTAATCTCACGAAAGTGTCGTGTATAACAGCCCGTTCAGCGTTGCAAATCTACCGTTGAGCGCCGTGGTGTCGAAGTGGTGCGCAAAGGGGCATCGTTCGATAGACTAAATCGCACTATGGAATCACACTCTCCAAGCCGGTGTGCCGCCCACGGGCGCAGTGCCGGCCAACACAGTCCATGTTCAGCAGGTTCCGGCTCCCGATTGGAGCCTTCTAGTTGCCGTCTAATCGGCACTGAACCTCACACACTTATGCCCATGAACAGGTGGCGGTAACCACCTATGGATTGGCTCTTCATATTTCTTGGCCTTGTGCTGATTCTCGGCACCGGCTTCTTCGTGGCCGTGGAATTCTCCTTGGTCGCCCTCGATAAAAGCACGGTGCAAAACGCCGTGGATCGCGGTGAACGCGGTGCCAAGCCGCTTCTTCAATGCTTAACATCACTTTCCACCCAGCTCTCCAGCTGTCAGTTGGGCATTACTTTGACCACATTGCTCACCGGTTACGTTCTGGAACCTGCGATCAGCTCCTTGTTGGAACCTCTGATGGAAAAGGTCGGCGTCCCCGCAGCTAGTTCTATAGCTATTTCCGTCGTAGTTGCTCTGGTTCTGGCCACCTTGCTCTCGATGCTGATCGGCGAACTGGTGCCAAAGAATATGGCCATCGCCCAGGCAATGGCCGTCGGCAAGTTGCTGGCTCGTCCGCAGCTGGTCTTCACCGCAATCTTCAAGCCAGCCATCGTGGTGCTCAACGGATTCTCCAATGCGGTCTTGCACCGCTTCTTCGGGCTGGAAGCCAAGGAAGAGATTTCCGCCGCCCGCTCATCGCAGGAATTGGCCTCGCTAGTGCGCCGCTCTGCTCAGCTGGGCACTCTGGACATTCAGACCGCACGCTTTGTGGAATCCACTATCGAATTCTCCGAGCGCACCGCCGCGGATGTGATGACGCCGCGTACCTCGATGTCCACCATCGACTCCCAGGCGCCTCTGTCCGAGCTGATCGAGGTCAGCGCCGATACCGGTTTTTCGCGCTTCCCAGTGATCGAAGGGTCCAGCGACGAGATCCAGGGCATCTGCCATGTCAAAGCGGTCGTCTCGGTACCGCGTGAACGACGCGCGGCCTTGCAGGTCGGCGAATTCGCTCGCGACGCATTGTATGTTCCGGAAACCATCCACCTTGATGTACTGATGGAGCAGTTGCGCGCCGCCGAATTCCAGATCGCGATCGTGATGGATGAATACGGTGGAACCGCAGGTTTGGTCACCTTGGAGGACCTCGTAGAAGAGATCGTCGGCGAAGTCTCCGATGAGCATGACGAGGACGAGGAAGAGGCCGTCACCCAGCCTAATGGCAACTGGCTGTTCCCTGGAATGTTCCGACCGGACCAGGTCAACGAGAACTTTGACCACGAGGTCATTCCCGAAGAGTCGTCCTACGAGACCATCGGCGGTTTTATGCTTGCCGAATTGGGTCGTTTGGCAGAACTCAACGATCAGGTCCAGACGGATAATGGCACCTTCACTGTGACCGAGCTGGATGGTCGCCGCATCGCCCAAGTCCGCTTCGAACCGTCTGTACCAGAGCAGGAGGCCGACAATGCATGATTTTATGGGCCTTGTTTGGCTGGTCGTCCTGCTGTTGTTCAACGCATTCTTTGTTGCCGGCGAATTCGCCGTGATGAGCGCCCGACGTTCGCAGATCGAACCACTGGCCGATGAAGGCAATAAGCGGGCGAAGCTCGCGTTGTATGCCATGGAGCATGTTTCGGTGATGCTGGCGGTCTGCCAGCTTGGTATCACCGTCTGCTCGCTGTTGATCTTGAATATTTCCGAACCCGCCATCCACCACTTGCTGGCTGAACCGCTGACCATGATCGGCATGGCGGAGTCAGCGGCCGATACAGTGGCGTTCTTGATCGCGCTGGTTCTCGTGACCTTCTTGCACGTGACCTTTGGTGAAATGGTGCCGAAGAATATTTCGGTCTCGGTGGCCGATAAGGCTGTAATGCTTTTGGCCATGCCACTTGTCGGTCTGTCCAAGGTGCTCAAGCCGATTACCTCCATGCTCAACGGCATGGCCAACCTCGTGCTGCACGCTTTCGGCATCGAGCCGAAGGATGAGGTCACCAGTTCTTACACTGCAGCAGAAGTTCGCTCGATCATCGATACCTCTTCTGAAGAGGGAACCTTGGATGAAGATAATGCGCTGCGGTTGACCAAGGCGCTGGAATTTTCCTCGGTGACTGCTCGGAGCTGCATGGTTCCTATGGACGATTTGTTCACCCTGGAATGGGGAGAAACCACGGCTCGCGAATTCGAGAAGAAGGTCGGCAAGACTGGGTTCTCGCGCATGTTGATCACCAAAAATGATGTACCGGTGGGCTATTGGCACGTGAAAGACGTCATGCTGATCGACGACGCGCATTCGACGCAGCCGTTGCGGGACCTGCCTCTGCACCCCTTGGGCAAGCTAGGTGAAGACACCGAAATCGAAGAGGCTCTGGAGGAGATGAGGCAGGAAGGCAATCACCTTTCGGTGGTCGTTGATGCCACAGGTTCTGCCGTTGGCGTTGTATTCCTCGAGGACGTGATTGAGGTTCTGGTCGGTGAAATCACCGATACGACCCGGAAGCGCACGTCCCCACCTCGCAGTGAGAAGCAAGGAAACTAGGCGAAGCTCACCCCATGAGCACATATTGCGAATGAATCGCAACTGGTAAGATTGACTGCGGCGCCCGATCGGGTGCCGCAGTTTTTCGTCGCAGGCAAACCAATGACCGCGCAGTTTAGAAAGCAGTCCATGTTATCTAGCCCCATCGTCCGCTTTGAGGACGCACGCTTGGCCTATGGGCCCCGTGTGCTCTGGGATGAGCTCAACTTATCCATCGCAGCGGGCGAATTTCTTGCAGTTCTAGGCCCGAACGGCTCCGGCAAAACCAGCTTTGTCAACACCATGCTTGGTACCACCTCGCTCAATAGAGGTTCAGTATCCATCGCGGGTGCGCCGGTTCGTCGTGGATCGGCGTCTGTCGGCTTGATTCCACAACAGCGACCCTTTGGTGACAACGTCCCATTGCGCGCTCGTGATCTTGTGGCCTTGGGTTTGGATGGTTCTAAGTTGGGCATCCGCATCGGACGCCATTCGGTGCGTAAGCAAGTTGATGCACTGTTGGAGATGGTGGGTGCTAGCGGCTACGCTAACCGCGCGGTATCCGATCTTTCAGGTGGAGAGCAGCAACGCCTGCGCGCGGCCCAAGCTTTGGCTGGCAACCCGCGTGTCTTGCTGTGCGATGAACCATTGCTGTCACTGGACTTGCACCATCAGCAGGCCATCAGCGAGGTAATTCACCGTCAAGCAGCCGACCGCGGTAGTGCTGTCATTTTTGTGACTCACGAAATCAACCCGATTCTTCCGTATGTGGATCGAGTCCTGTATCTGGCTGAAGGCCGTTTCCACCTCGGCACCGTTGATGAGGTCATGCAGTCGTCGGTACTCACCGAACTGTACGGAGCGCCGGTGGAAGTGCTGCGCGTGAACGGACGAATCGTGGTGGTAGCTGGGGACGGTGCTAACGCCCTGCCAGCGGATGGTCATGACCATGCTGAGGACCTCGATCTGGAAACCGGGAAGTAGGAGCAAGACATGAACTTTTCGGACTTCATTGACAAGGCATTCAACTTTGAAGATTACGCCCAGCTTTTGCCACTGGTTTCCAACTCGCTGATTGCCGGTGCTGTACTGGGTATCGTTGGCGGTTTGATCGGCATCTTCATCATGATGCGTGACATGGCTTTTGCCGTGCACGGAATCGCTGAGCTGTCTTTCGCGGGCGCCGCGTTTGCACTGCTCATTGGAGCGGATATAGTGACAGGCTCGGTGCTCGGATCGCTCATCGCAGCTCTAATACTTGGATTCCTCGGGACCAGGGCGCGTGATCGTAACTCGATTACCGGTGTGCTGATGCCGTTTGGGCTCGGTCTTGGCATTCTGTTCTTGTCCCTTTACGAAGGACGTAGCGCCAATAAATTTGGACTGCTCACCGGCCAGATTGTCGCTGTCGATAACGTGCAACTAACCGGCATGCTGGTGCTGTCATTAGTCGTAGTGCTTGCGTTGATTCTTGTGTGGCGACCGCTGACATTTGCGTCGGTAGACCCAGTGGTTGCCAACGCACGCGGAGTTCGCACCTCTGGCCTGTCGATCTTCTTTATGGTGATCCTGGCGTTGGCAGTGGCCGTTACCATCCAGGTGGTTGGCGCGTTGTTGGTGCTTGCACTGCTTATTACGCCAGCTGCTGCGGCAATGCGTGTAACTTCGAATCCAGTGCTCACTGTCGTGCTTTCGATTGCTTTTGCAGAACTGGCAGTCGTGGGTGGCATCTTGCTGGCGCTGGCTGGTGCATTGCCGATCAGCCCGTATGTCACGACTATTTCATTCCTGATTTATGTCATCTGTCGTGGCATCGAATATGTACGTTCTCCACGAAGGCGCCATCAGGTATAAATAGTAGTTTTCCAGTCGCCCCGATCTTTGGATCGGGGCGATTGTTGTATCCAACCCATGTTTTCTTGCCTCGACTGGCAACAGACCAACATCAGGCAGCGATATCCCCACTATCGGGCGGACTGGTACCAGGGTCTGGTGGCCGGTGAAGCCAATCTTCAAAGGAGCGCACCCAGTCGGCTTCACTCATGGCCTGCGGGTAAGGCTTATGCGCGAAC